>CEUQ01189612.1_pt1 | contig 27769 bp, 23 predicted proteins | sample 361491 | NCBI WGS metagenome assembly CEUQ01 (sample SAMEA2622796, study PRJEB7988) | marine metagenome | biome: marine biome (ENVO:00000447); feature: marine epipelagic mixed layer (ENVO:xxxxxxxxx); material: "saline water (ENVO:00002010), including plankton (ENVO:xxxxxxxx)" | depth 120 m | reverse complement strand
CGACTTCTCAAGGGAACCCAATATGCGACTCGGATTCAACTTCATAAACGGAATTGGTGAAACTTCGCTCGATGATCTACTCCGTTTCGCGGCGCAATACGGTGCAACGGATGTCATTTTGCAGTCATACACAGGCAAGGCAGCTCACGAGCGTTACACGGTCGTCCCTGGGGTTGAACGATGGGAGTTGGATGATCTCGTAGTAGTTCGGGAGAAAGTCGAGTCGTATGGTCTGCACCTCGAAGCACTGGAGAACGTTCCGAGTGCGTTTTACGACAACATCATGCTTGGCGGTCCAAAGCGTGATGAGCAGATTGAAAACATGATCCATACCGTGCGGAATATCGCTCGGGCGGGCATTCCGGTTTTCGGCTACAACTGGATGCCATCAGGAGTTTGGCGAAATCCCGTAAATTCACCTCACAGAGCCGGAACCACAGTAACTGCCTACAATCATTCTCAACACGTCGACGAACCTCTAACGCATGGCCGCGTCTACACCGAAGAAGAGATGTGGGATAACCTCGAATACTGGATCAAGATCATCACTCCGGTCGCCGAGGAAGAAGGTATTCGAATTGGAATTCACCCTGCCGATCCGCCGGTCTATTCAGTTGGTGGCGTGCCAAGATTGCTCAACAGTTTTGACGCCTATAAGCGGCTTACCGAAATATTTGATTCGCCGTCCAACGCAATCGAGTTTTGCCAGGGGACTTTCTCAGAAATGGACGACGCTGCAGGAGAGGGTATTTACGACATGATCCGCTACTTCGGCGAGCGAAAAAAGATCCTCTACGTTCACTTCCGCAATGTCTCGAATGCGGGTGAGCCGTTCAAAGAAGAGTTCATAAACACGGGTCACGTCGACATGATTCGCTCTCTAAAAATTTACAAAGAGGTCGGATTCGACGGAGTGTTAGTCAACGATCATGTTCCGGTTACAACCGGAGATACCGAGTGGGGGCATCAAGGCCGAGCCTAGGCCAATGGCTATATTCAGGCGCTACTGGACGTATTCGATAATTGAGTGATCTTTTCATTTGGCGATTAATTGAGTATCGACTTGATTTAGTAAGTGCAATTAGAACGCTCAAACTATTTCCTTACTAGCCTCAGAAACGTGCATGCGCGTAATGCGGCGCTGTAAAAATGAAATATCTCCTACCCTCATCTCGACCCAAGCAACAGCGTAGCGGAGGAATCTCAGACAGTCGTACTGAGCGGGATTTTCCTAGATTAGGCGATGCTGGCTGTCGTTGTTTTTCGTAATGGGCGTTGGGTAAGGGGTCAACGTATCAGATACCTACGCTAAGTAAAGAAAGATGATAGGTGAGGTGTTTTGAAGGCCAGCTGGTTCGTTGTTAGCTAGACGCCGGCTGTCGGTGGATTCTCGTCGGAGTGGCCTTCGTGATGTGCGGCGTCGTTGCGTGTGAATACACCGAGGTCTCGACCCTGATGGACGTGAATAACCAGATCATCGCGTTCGATTCCGACCGCATCAGTTAGATCCTGGTCGACCATTGAAATTAGTTCTTCAATGCTGTCCTGCGTTTGAGACTCGGATACAACCATCGTCCCGTGAACCAATCCCGTAATAAAATGGAGGTCGAGGCGACCGATTGGCTTGCCGTCCTCAAGGATGGTGTAGCACTCACCGGTGGGGGTTCGAACCTCTCGTTCGAAGTAAAACTGTGACATAGAGATCTACGTCCTCACTTGACCGTCGCCCCGTACCTTCCACTTGTACGTGGTGATCTCTTTGAGACCCATAGGACCTCGAGCATGGAGCTTGTTGGTCGACACGGCAACTTCTGCACCCAGACCGAACTGAGCACCATCGTTGAAGTAAGTTGAAGTGTTTGCAAATACTGCGGCCGAATCAACTTCTGTCAGGAACCGTTCAGTGGTCTCAGAATTCTCAGATACGATCGCTTCGGAGTGTTTCGACCCGTACTCTGCAATGTGCTCCATGGCGTCATCCATAGAGTCAACGATCTTTACTGAAGCAATGAGCGCGAGAAACTCCATCCCAAAGTCCTCGTCCTGTGCGGGAACTACTTTTGTTCCGCCGGCGAGGGCATCGAGAATACTCATTGCCCGACTATCAGCCCGTAGTTCAACATCTCGTATGCCAAGTTCGGTGGCGAGTTTAGGCAAGTACTCGCGTGCGACATTCTGGTGGACCAGCACGGTGTCCATTGCGTTGCAAACTGTTGGGCGTTGAGTCTTCGCGTTTACAACGATCTTTACCGCCTGATCAACGTTGGCTTCAGCATCGACGTATGTGTGACACACGCCCACTCCGCCCGTGATCGCTGGCATTTTGGCGTTTTGTCCTACGAAATATACGAGTTCGGCGCCACCGCGTGGGATCATAAGATCGATCAAGTCGTCCATTTCGAGCATTTCTTCAACGATTGATCGGTCGGTTGTTTCGATGAACTGGACCGCTTCGCGTGAAATACCAACGCTTTCGATTGAATCCTTCACGATTCCCGCAAGTACGGTGTTGGTGGTGATGCACTCTTTGCCGCCCCTTAGGACCACACCGTTACCCGATTTGAGGCAGAGCGTTGCGATATCGATTGTGACGTTTGGTCGGCTTTCGTAAATCACTCCGATCACGCCGAGCGGGACGCGAACTCTCTGAATGTTGAGTCCGTTCGGTCGAATACGTTCTTCCAGAACCTCGCCAATAGGATCCTCAAGCTCGGCTATGTCACGAGCAGCACCTGCCATTGCTTTTACCCTCAAATTGTTTAGGGTCATGCGATCCAACAGATGTAAATCCAGACCGTTTAGCGTCGCGACTTCAAGGTCTTGCTCGTTAGCCCTAAGGATCGACTGGCAATTCGATTCAATTGAGTCGGCAATCGCGACCAGAGCGGCGTTTTTAGCTTCGCTTGGAGTTGAAGCCAGCTGCCTGGCAGCCCTGTTCGCTGCTTTCATCTGATCTACTAGTGACTGAGTTGTGAGAGTCATCTGTTTCCGACTGTTTCGTGAAATTGATATTTGGTAATCGGTGTTGGCCAAGTAACTAGGGGAGGGCGAGATTATTGCGATGAATTACTTCTGCACCGTAGTAGTGACCTAGTAGTTCAGGAAGTGCCTTAGATTTCGCGCCTTTTATTAGTTCAACATCTGAAGATGTATACGCCGCCAGCCCCCATCCAATCGTTGTGCCGTCGATTTCCGTAACTTCAATGATATCGCCCCGGCTGAATGTTCCGGAAACTGACACGATTCCGATGGGTAGGAGGCTGTTGCCGTTCTTTTTCAAGGCTTTAGATGCGCCGGCGTCCACGGCGACGCTTCCGCGGTGTTCTGACCGACCTGTAAGAATCCAGCGCTTTCGACTTTCTTTTCTCGAAACCCTCGAGATGAATCGGGTGCCGATTTGCTCGCCGTCGCAAATAGACTCGATCACGTTTTCGATTTGCCCGGAAGCGATCACCATCGGAATTCCGGAATCCATCGCCAGTCGCGCAGCATCGAGCTTGCTCGCCATGCCACCACTACCGCGCTGATCGTGTGGACCACGCGCAGCGTCTTCGATAGATTCATTGATCTCTTCAACGACAGGAATTAGTTCGGAGTTCGGGTCAATGTGAGGGTCGGTCTTGTGTAAACCGTCCATGTCACCTAGGAGAATCAGGAGATCGGCGTCTACCGTGTTTGCCACCATGGCAGACAACCGATCGTTGTCGCCGTAAACCAACCCTGCCAACTCTTCAACTGCGACCACATCATTCTCGTTGAGTATTGGAATGGCGCCGATGGATAGCAGGGCGTCGAGCGTGTTACGGACATTCAGGTAACGTGAACGACTCTGCAGGTCACCTCTAGAAATAAGCGCCTGAGCGACTTCAATTCCATGTTCAGCGAATAACTGCTCGAACGTCATCATTAGCTGAGGTTGTCCCAGAGCAGCAAGAGCCTGACGATATGCAACCGTACCACGCTGAAGCTTGCCTTTGCAGGGTGCACGCGAGAGAGATTCACGACCAGCCGCGACTGCACCGGAGCTAACGACTAGAACTTCAACACCAGAATTTTTGATAGCTGCGATCTGGTCGAATATGCTACTGATCGTTTTGATATCAAGCGAGTCCTTCCCCCCTGTTAGCAGGGTGGTACCCAGTTTCACAACTATTCGGTTTGGTCGCTTGAAATTCATATCTACTGATTGTTATCGATTATCCGACCATATGCCCAATACTCGCCAAAATTTGTAATGGTTATTTTGTAACGTAGTCGCCCCTCAGTGCTAGCATGGAATTACACCAAGGTCACCGGATTTTGTCCGATGGTCCTTTAGCTGCGTGAGTTAGGTGTTGACCTCACATGGTTTCACCGTACGGCATGTCAAGTTCACGTGGTACCCACAAAACGGGGTTTCATCCGAATGAGCCTGTCGGGGTTGCTCCCGCTGCTTGGTGAAACTGAGCAGTTTGCGGCGCTACTAAATATTCTTCGTGCTCCACGAGCACGTGTTTCAGTGATAGCACCAGACCCTGCCACCGAATGTACGGTGGCGACACTCTGGCGTGAGTCTGGCGCGCCCGTTTTCGTTCTGACTCCGAATCCTGAGTCGGCTCGCAAACTACATGATCGCCTGTTTACGTGGCTGGGCGACGATGCGCCGATCTTCCACTTTTCCGAGTCGGAAGACATCCCATTTGAGCGTTACGTTCCAGATCATGGAGCAAGTCACAACCGCTTGAGAGCTCTCGCCGCGATGCGCGGAGAGGTGGAGGGTGCAAAGCAGCCTCTCGTCATTTGTTCAGTCAATGCAGCGTCTCAGGCGACTCTTGAACGTCCAGTTTTCGACTCATCGATACGCGTTCTAAGCGTTCGCGATCGAATCAAGCTCGGCCCGCTAATCAAACAGTGGGTCGAAATGGGCTATATTCACGAACCGACTGTGGAGATTCCAGGGACATTCTCCAGACGGGGCGGGATCCTCGATATATTCCCCGTTTCGCTGGAACGACCTGTTCGAATCGAGTTGTTCGATGATGAAATTGACAGCATCCGACTCTTCGATCCTGGTACCCAGCGGTCTGCCGGCAAAGTTAAATCAGTAACTATCCCTCCGGCTCTTGAAACCCTGCCACGGCTCGCGGATCAGGATCGAGTGCAAGAACAGCTCGGCAAGATGGATCTGATTGGTACTTCCGAAGAGGCACAACGCCGTATTTCTTCGGAACTTAGTCATGCGCTGGCTGGAGAAGTTCTCGACGAAATATCGTTCTATGCCGGTTTCTTTAACCTCGGAACAGTCTTTGACTACCTGCCCGCCGAAAGTCTGATGGTTGTGCTTCGACCGGCGTCGATTGAAGAGACTGCACGATCACAAGATCACCGGATGGTCACCCTCCGTGAAACCAAAGAGAAGCGCGGCGATGTCCCGATTGGCTTCGCTCAACCTCATGTTGAGTGGGGATTCATTTCTGATGCAATATATGCTCGACCGAAGAGCGTTACTCTCTCCCCATGGGGTATAGATTCAGAAATCCCGGGCGGTTCGATGGCACTGCCACTTAAGCTCCCGGCACTGTTGAGTGGAGGTGTGGAAACCGCGCTCGAGGTGGTCCGAAACGGTATCCCTGAGAAGAAGCGTACGGTCGTTATAACGAACCACGCACAGCGATTCCACGAGCTTGCTGAAGAAGTCGGAATTGAGACTCACCTTGTCAGGAAAATTGCTACGGCACCGGAACCTGGCGAAATTCACATTGTCACCGGCCATCTCTTTACCGGATTCTCGATTGAGGCGCCAGACGGAACCGAGGTTTCGATTCTTGGCGACGCTGAAGTATTTGGTATTCAGAAAGAGCGACGGCGCGTACGAAAGCGACCGATACGAACAGGACCCGCACTCGAGCAACTCAAGCCTGACTCGTTTGTAGTTCATGTTGAACACGGTGTTGCCCAGTTCGTTGGCACCGAAGTCATGGGTAGCGAGGGGCAGGAATACCTGGTTCTCAAATACGCCGAAGACGACAAGCTTTATGTCCCCACTGAGCACTTAGATCGGATTCAGCTGTATCACGGGACTGTCGATACTGCGCCAAAACTTACAAGGCTAGGCACTCAGGAATGGAGCAAGGCAAGGGCTCGGGCAAAGAAAGCAACCGAGCAGCTTGCTGGCGAGCTGATCGCTTTATATGCATCAAGACAAGTTGCGACAGGGTTCGCAGCTACGCCAGACACACCGTGGCAGGACTCGCTCGAAGCAAGCTTCCCGTTCGAAGAAACACCAGACCAGCTTTCGACTATTGAAGCGGTTAAAGCTGATATGGAGTCTCCGCATCCTATGGACCGTCTGGTCTGTGGTGACGTGGGATACGGAAAGACGGAAATTGCATTAAGGGCTGCCTTCAAGGCTGTTCAGTCGGGTCGGCAGGTCGCGATCCTCGTTCCGACCACCGTGCTAGCCCAACAGCACCTCGAAACGTTCGAGGAACGGTTAGGACCATTCCCTGCGAAGGTCGATATGCTCTCGCGATTCCGCTCTGAAAGGCAGCAGAAGGCGACAGTTCGGGGTGTTGGCGATGGCAGTGTGGATATCGTTATTGGTACTCATCGACTGCTCCAAAAAGATGTCAGATTTAAAGACCTCGGACTGGTGATCATCGACGAAGAGCACAAGTTCGGAGTTTCCCATAAAGAACGGTTAAAACGATTGCGTACTCAGGTTGATGTGATGACCCTGAGCGCAACTCCTATTCCTCGAACTCTACACATGTCGCTTGCCGGTGTTCGCGACATGAGCACGATCGATACTCCGCCGGAAGAGCGGCTGCCGATCAGGACCTACGTGTCGGAAGAAAGTGATGACCTGACCAGAGAGGCGATCCTGCGAGAACTAGACCGTGGTGGTCAGGTGTTCTATCTGCACAACCGGGTGAAAGACATTGAACTAATCGGCGCCAAGATTCAAAAGCTTGTCCCGGAAGCGACCATGCAGATCGGTCATGGTCAAATGGCGGAAGACGAGCTTGAGAAAGTGATGGCGGCATTCGACCGTCACGAGTTCGACGTTCTCTTATGCACCACGATTATCGAGTCCGGCGTCGACTTGCCAAACGCCAACACGCTAATCGTTGATCGAGCGGACATGTTCGGTCTTTCGCAGCTCTACCAGATCCGAGGTCGAATTGGTCGCGGAACAAACCGTGCTTATGCCTATCTGATGGTCCCGCGGGCGAAATCTCTCACTGAACAGGCGGAGCAGCGGCTGAACACGATTCTCGCCGCAACAGAACTCGGTGCAGGATTCCAGATTGCATTGCGTGACCTGGAGATTCGCGGAATTGGAAACCTGCTTGGATCAGAGCAGTCAGGACAGATTTCCGCGATTGGTTTTGACCTCTATTCGAAACTGCTTGCTGAAGCGGTACGACAATTGAAAGAAGCCGAAGACGGCAATGAATCCGTTGAACCGGGAGCGCTAGAGTTCTCCACGGTCCGAGTAGATATTGGAATAGATGCAAGAATTCCAGATAGCTACATCGAGGATCTGGCTCAGCGCCTCTCGATTTATCAGCGCATAGCAAGGATGACCACCGAAGCAGAGATAGATGACATCGACGAAGAGATTCGCGATCGATTTGGTCCTATGCCGACCCACGTAAAGCTTCTAATGAAGTCGAGCAGAATGCGGGTGATGGCTGAAGCAGTTGGTGTTGAACTAATTAGCGCTCGGGAGTCACGAGCGACGCTTTCTCTGAAAGAACCCACTGGTGGTGCTCGGGCGCCGCTGCAAAAGCAGCTTGGAAATGGCGTGGATGTTGGTCACATGCAAATCCGGGTTGATATTGATCGTGATGATCCCGACTGGATCGACGAGCTTATGGCCGTTATAGAGCAGCTAAAAATGTTTCAGGAACGGATGATCAAAATGATGGAAGTCGCAATGGCTGCCGGCTCAGGTGATGCCGACGCTTCATCCCCGATGAGCGCCGGTTAGAGAAACTATTTCCAGCCGAAATGTTGTGAAATAACTCCAACCTGTGGTGTCAGTAAGTCCTGTTGTTACGGTGCGCTTCATGTACCCTGCGGCTTGCAATTGAGTTGCTTGGGTGAGCAGCCAGCAGTTGCTGGGGAGCTGATATGGGCGCGAAGAAGCCATCGACACCAGAAATCACAATCATTGGGTGCGGTACTCCGACTCCCTTGCCCGATCGTTTCGGATCTTCTTATGTGGTTCAAATCGGTGACGAAAAGCTATTGTTCGACTGCGGTCCGGCTACAACTTGGAAACTGGCGCGTAATGGAATTTCAACAACGGAAATCAACGATGTCTTTTTCACGCATCATCACTTCGACCATGACGCGGACTTCCCGACATTCATCCTGACACGTTGGGATCAAATGGTTCCCAGGGATAAAACACTCAACGTGTACGGCCCAAAACTCACTGAAGAGTTCACGAACGGAATTCTCGACGAAGACACAGGGCTGTTTGCGCACGACTGGATCGCCAGAGTCAACCACCCCGCATCGCAAATAACGTTCCAGGATCGTGGCGGTGAGTTGCCGCGACAGAAACCGGATGTGAACCCTCGCAACTTGGGACCGGGACGCATCAAAAAGGGATCGTCGTGGGAGGTCACGGCTGCACCTGCGGATCACGTGCAGCCCTACCTGGATTCACTCGCTTACCGGATCGACACTGCAGATGGTTCGGTGGTTCTCACGGGAGACACAGCTCCGTGTAACACGGTGACCGATCTCGCGCGAGGTGCCGACGTGCTAATGATGATGTGCTGGGAGACTCATGATCGTATGGACGGCAATCCACACGGCGATGCTTCATCGTCGGTGCTTGGTGCCGCTGAAACAGCTGCTGAGGCAGGAGTTAAGCAACTCGTGATGGTGCACATTGGAGCACGACTCACGACTGCCGAAATGAAGGCGCCGCGGGAAATCGAAGCGGCACAGGCGTGGAATGGTCGGCTGGTATGGGGTGATGAGGGCATGAAAGTGCCGTGGCCTGAGGATTAGATAGCTGTCATTATTGCCAAGTCTCTGAGTCCCCACACCAACGAAATGACCACATCCAGCAAGAAATATCCGCACACTACACCGCACGAAGTCACGGTTGAAAGCAATCTCGAAATGGTTGCTCGAGACGGAGTGATTTTGCGCTCCGACATATACCACCCGTCAGACGGTAATAAATATCCGGCTTTGGTCTGTAGAACGCCGTACCAGAAGCTAACACCGCGTTATGTTGAGACTGCCACTGATCTTGCTTCGAGAGGTTACTGCGTGGTAATGCAAGATTTCCGAGGTCGATACGCTTCTGACGGCGACTACGAGTGGATGTGGCGGGAGCGAACTGAGACACACGACACCGAAGACGGCTACGACACGATCGAGTGGGCCGCTCGACTTGAATGGAGCGACGGACGCGTGGGCACATGGGGACACTCAAATGCCAGTTGGGCGATTTGGATGATGTTGGATTCTCAGCCACCAAGCCTGGCATCGACTCTAGCCAGTGGTATTTCTCAAAACATTCTGGATATCAACTTCGGAATCTTTGAAACGGGTCGCCGACTCGAGTGGACGTACATGATGGCAGCCGACATGCGCCGAAGGGCGGAAGACACCGATGGGGCGACCACACCTGGCGAGGCAACGAAGCGATGGAACCAGGTTGAACGAGGCAAGTACATGTGGTGGTTGCCGTTAGGTGATATCCCGAGTTCAGTGTTTTCCGAACTTGATCCTCAGCTTCAGGCGTACCACCGTGCCCAGAACAAAGAATTCCAGCACTTCGGTGACATTCACCCAAAGGTTCAAACTCCGGTTTATCAGATCACCGGTTGGTGGGATCGACTGATTGGCACGATCGATCACTATGAGGGACTCATCACGAATGGCCCCGAAGCTCTTCGAGACAAACACCGCTTGATCATTGGTCCCTGGGGGCACGATGCTACTCAGTTCACTGGAAAGATAGGTCCGGTCGACTATGGCCCAAAAGCTGAGACGACCTACGCCGACCTGATTGCTAGATGGTATGACTTCGATATCAAGGGCGTTGAAAACGGTCTCGCTGATGAGGATCCTGTCCAAATGTGGGTCCTTGGTGAAGACGAGTGGCGTGGTGAAAACGAATGGCCATTGGCGAGAACGGAGTACACGCCGTTCTATCTCCATTCCCATGGCAGTGCCAACACTGTTGGCGGAGACGGTTCGCTTTCGACTGATGCACCTTCAGATGGCGAATCTGAAAAGGACCAGTACACCTATGATCCGCGTGATCCGGTAATGAGCCTGATGAGGTCCGACTCCCAAGCGGCTCCGGTTGACCAGTCCCCACACGATCATCGTGAAGACATCCTAGTTTACGACTTCCGGGTTTTCGATTCGGAAATAGAAATCACTGGACCCGTGTCGTTGAAGCTCTGGGCAAAAACTGACGGACCAGATACTGACTGGACTGCGAAGCTCTCAGTTGTCTATGAGGATGAGCTGGCGGTGAACCTGACGTACGGAATCATGAGAGCGCAATACCGCCATGATTATGCGAATCCGACGCTACTGGAGCCCGGTGAAATTGCTCAATATACGATCAAGCTCAACCCGATTGGGTGCTTGTTCAAACCAGGTCAAAAGCTCCGGTTGTCGGTTTCCAGCTCGGACTTTCCGAATTTCGACCGCAATCACAACACGGGCAAGGATTACTGGTCGGATGCCGAATTGAGAGTCGCTCATCAAACAGTGTTCCACTCGCCGGAGTATCCCTCGCATCTCGTATTGCCCGTTATTCCGCGTTAGAAAACGAGCGTATGGGGGTGATTAAACGTGAAGCGGTTCGGCGTGGTTCAATAGATACCAGAATGACCCAGGCAAACAACAATTATTTCCAACAGGTTAAAGCGTCTAGCCGAATGTTCGGATTGCTCGGACTCATGCTAGGCGTCACCGGCGGTGTTCTTACAGGTGTAGCGGTAAAAGGGCTTGTAGACGAGCCTGTGGTTTCAGGTGGCGGAGCCGTTGCGTTCTACGGGGCATTCGCCCTGAGTTCGCTCATCACGCTGTATGTGATGCTGAACTACCTGTCGATGAGTTTGAGACTATCTGGTGACAAGCTGGATATTCGACGCGGTATGAAGTCGGCAATTGTTCATCTCGACGATATGAAAGAGGTGCGTGTGGCAACTCCAGCTTCTCGGATGGCGCGGGCTGCGACTCAGGCTCGTCCCGATCGCCGCAGCATTGCGAAGATGTGGAGTGTGCTCGGAGTGAAGACCGGTATCGAACTCGACCTACAAAACTCTGATGGAGATGTCGAAACCTGGTTTGTGGCGTCTCTCGATCCAGAATCGTTGCAGGAAAAGATTCAAGCCGTCATTTAAGAACCAGCAGTGAGCGATGCGGAAACGTAGGCTGAGCCCGGATCGCAGGAATAAGTTCCCGCCATTCACTCATCGAGTAAGGAACCTCGTAGTTTCCTCATCGAGGGCTTCGATTTCATCCGTCTTCAGTCGCCACGTCATAGCCGCTGAGTTGTCGGTTGCTTGTGTTGCTGATTTTGCGCCTGGAATTGGAAGCGTTCCCTTCTGTATCAGCCAGTTCAGAGCTACCTGAGAGTGTGACGCACCGTGAGTGCTTGCGATGTCGTTCATTAGCGATATCAAAGGCGGTAGAAGCTTTAGCTTTTTTCCAGCCCATCTCACTTTTCTGAGGAAGGGCGGTGGATTCTCGATTCTGTACTTTCCGGTCAGCAATCCCTCTGCAAGCGGACCGTAGGAAATAACAGAAACCCCAAGTTCGTTGCAGGTCTGCATGACGCCATTAGCTTCGATCCTGCGATTAAGCAGGCTGTAACCAACTTGGTTCGAGGCGAGATTCACTCTGTGTCTATGAAGTATTTCGTGCGCTACTTTCGTCTGTTCCGCGCTGAAGTTTGAAACACCAACTGCCCGGATTAAACCTTCACTGGCAAGTTCTGCCATCTCCTCAACCCAAACTTCGAAACTCCTGGGTTTGAACGGGAAGTGGATTTGGTAAAGGTCGACCGATTCGGTGTTGAGGCGACGCAGGCTTGCCTCGAGCGCACGTCTGAGCGCTCCTCGACCCAATCGCCACGGATACGGAAAGAATTTTGTGGCAATGATTGGTTTTGCTACTGCCTTATCGAGATTGGAATTCTCGCTATTAGTTAGCTGGCTAATTATCTTCTCTGAACGACCACGCCCGTAGATTTCGGCTGTGTCCAACCAGTTGATTCCATTCTGGATGCTTGCTCTGTATGCACCATCAATATCTTCATCGGTGTAACTACGTCCGTAACCCCAGTAGAACGCACCTCCCCACTGCCAAGTACCCGTACCAACACGGCTAACCCGAAGATCGGATTGCCCAAGACGAACCAAGTCAGTGCTTATGTTCGACGCTATGTTGGATAGGGATTGAGTGCTCACCACCACAAGGGTACGTTCATTCAAGTAAAACGGGATTGATACGGCGTCGATACTGGCTTAGTCTTCCGGCAGTTTCAAAAGTTCCTGTGCGCGCCTGTCGCGCCGAGTCTGATCGAGCGGAGTGTAAATTTGTCAGAAGAGCAACAGCGACCAAACATTGTTTTCCTGTTTCCAGACCAGTTTCGATCTGATTTCGCCGGATGCAATGGAGCAGATTGGCTTCAAACGCCTAACATCGACGCAATAGCTGAAAACGGCGTTCGATACACCAACTCGTTCTCGGCATCGCCAATATGTGTCCCGGCTCGAACCGCGTTGCTGACCGGTATGAACGCAGTTCGAAACGGTGTGACCGGCAACCTTCACAACCTACGTGCTGACTGGCGAGAGGCAGGTCTGCGCACATGGCCCGAGATTCTTGGCGGGGACGGTTACTACACTGCAGGCATCGGAAAGATGCACTTCTACCCCTGGGATGAGCGAAGAGGATTCCAGTACCGCGTCATTTGTGAAGACAAGCGATGGCTCGAAGTACGCGATGACTATTACCACTACTTGCGTCGACATGGTTTGCGGAAGCTCCACGGCAACGAAATGGAGGGCTACCACGAGAACAAGGGTGCAGTGATCCACGACATTACGTGGGAGCACTCATGGGATCGTTTTGTTGGCTCAGAAGCAGTGAAATTCATTGAGGAGTACGGTGCCGATCAGCCCTTCGCAATGATGGTTGGTTTCCCGGGACCACACTGCCCATACGATCCTGACGAGCGATTCCTTGAAGGAATCGACGAGTCGAAAATCCCAGATGCGGCTCCTGAAGTACCGGGTCACACTCCAAAGCTCCGTCAAGGAAATGTCGACGGCAATAAGCGACCATGGAATGGTGTCGATTATTCGGAGTTTCCAGACACGGCGAAGCACACGGTGCGCAAGCACTACTCCGGTTTGGTTCAGCAGATCGACTTCGAGGTCGGAGCGATTATCGACGCTTTGCGTAACAAGGGACTTCTCGACAATACGTATGTAATCCTCGCCTCAGATCACGGTGACTATCTCGGCGACCATAACTTGATCGGAAAAGCCTCTTTTTACGAGTCGGCAATTCGAATCCCAATGATGGCAATGGGACCCGGCATCGAGTCGGGTCAGGTTCAGGAAGGCTTGGTCGACGTTCGGGATGTGACTGCGACGATGTTGAGTTGGGCTGGTATTGAACAGCCCGGTTGGTACGACGCACAACCTTTGCCAGGCGAAGGCATGCCTGGTGAATCGGGTCGAGACAACATTATTGGTCTACTTGGCGACGGCTGGATGAACTTCGACGGTCGCTACAAGCTGCACAAGTACCGAACGGGTGAGGTGTTGTTGTTCGACATGCTGAACGACCCACAGGAACAGGTGAACCTTTACGAGAATCCTGAATTCGCTGACGTGGTGAGACGCCTGGAAGCGGAGTTGGCTTTAGAGCTTATGGAGTCGATCGAATCATCAATGGATGACCGACTCGCTCAAAATGGCGACATGTCACAGGATCCGACTTTCGGATATGAAAGCTGGAATCGACCCTGGCCACACGAGCCAAGAGTCACGGCACCAACGTACGAAAGACCGAAGGCGTGAGGGGTTTTTAGTCAAAGAATTTCGAGATCAATATCAATCTAGGTTTTACGACCGGTGAATATTATGTGACGAATTCCACCTTTTCCGTTGTGTGCTTGAACCCGGTGTTTCTCGGCACGGAATCCGTTTCGCGTCATCTTGGACACGAACTTAGGCTCGTCATCGGCTGACCAGATTGCTACTTTGCCGCCGTTCTTAAGTGCAGTTCTAATCGATTGGAGTCCATGGTCTGTGTAGAGCCAACTGTTTCGTTCCTCGACGAGAGGTGAAGGACCGTTGTCGACGTCGAGCATGATTGCGTCGAACTCATTTTTCGAGCGCTTGATCACTTGTGAAATATCGTCTTGGACCAGTTCCGTTCGGTTGTCTTTTAGCGGATGGTCGGCGAAAGGTGCGAGTGGGCCTCTGTTCCATTCGATTACTTCAGGCACGAGTTCCACTTGTACGGCTGTCCCTTGTTTTGGAAGTAGCTCGATGGCGGCGCGAAGCGTGTAGCCGAGTCCGAGTCCACCGATCATCACTCGTGCGCCTGGTTTAAGTTTCCTGCAAACGAGTCGGGCGAGTTCGATTTCGGAATGGTGCATCCGAGTCGACATGAGCGGGAGTCCGTCGGCTTTGATGATGTATTCACCATCGTGCTCGACCAGTTCGAGGCGGGTGCCGTCGGGCGATACGGCTTCGCCGGCGATGATCCATGGTTTCATGGGGTTAATTGTAGGTGAGCCCGGGTGCAGTTTTACGGGCTGGCGGATTCAGGATTGTGCTTCACCCCTCCCCTACACCCAGTGACCAGGTGGAGCTACGACGTCTCCTATCTCACAGAGCGGTAAGGAGAGGGGACTCGGGCATCGTGAGCCTTGGCGTCAGTTCTGAGGTGGGTAGGTCGGTTCTTCGAACGGGTAGAGCGGGATCCGGCGGCTGTGGAACTCGAACGTATCAAGGTCAGCTGAAGTTACACCGGGACTGTTCACGATGATGATTTCCGCGGCGATCGGCTGATAGGCAGGTCGAGGTGAACTCACACCCTTAGCGACAACGATTCGGTAGTCCTCAGGGCGAATTCCCATCGAGTACATTTGCTCACGTGCCGTATTTCCACTTCGTCGTGAAGTCAGCAAGATCGTCATGCCGTCAGTCGTTTTGAACAACACTCGCTTTCCATCGTCATAGAAACGGAATCCACCATGAGTGGGACGAGTTTCCTCGTACGGACCATCGTCGATGTTGCCGACCGTTCCAACCACATGAACGGGCTCGCCGTGCATGTCGTCGGTCTTACCGCCAACGTCGAGGGCAATTTCCGCACCGACGCCTGCATGCACACATGTAGCAACTGCTTCGGGATCGTAAAGAGTCTGCAAATACCCGGTTACACCCATTTCCTGTGCGACCTTGAGGATGTGAGTCGAGTCGGCCGATGAACCACCGCCAATGTTGTCACCAACGTCCATCAGGACGATCGGACCAAGTCGAGAGTGTTCAGATTCTTCCGCTTCGGCAAGTGCTGATCCGTCGTCTGGAACGTAGTTTTCAACGCCTTCAGGCTTCGGTCCCACGTAACTCTCTTCTGCCATTTTTAGTGCCTCGTGAATGCTGGGCACCTGCTTATTCAATTCTTCTCGCTTTGTCCAAGCGCTAGCTGCTAGATCCTTCGAGACCTTTTCGGCAAGTTCGGCGTCACCGTCGGTAATGGTGATCCACGACATTCCCATTTCTTCCACGTCAGAGTATGGGTAACCCTCGGCGATTGAAGTATCTAGAACACCTTCGATTTCGTTTGCCTCGACACACTCGTCGACCAGTCCCTTCATTGGCTCCTGACCAGTGAACTGCTTGACGATGTTTACGAGCATTGGTGGCATTTCGATGAACTGAACCGGGTTGATCTCGCCCTTCGCGGTTCGGTAGATCAGTTCGGCACACTTGTACCCACGAACCTTGGCGTCTAGGTGAGGGCACGTTCGCCACACGACACAAACGTCGGTGTTCGCCACAGAATCTTTCGAAACGTTGGCGTGCATGTCTAGAGTCATACCTACAGGTACATCTGGCCCGACGATTTCACGTACCGTGCGAGTGAATTCACCGTCCATATCAGGGAATTCTTCGGACACCGCCGCACCGTGATTGCTGATGAGCACCGCATCCCACGGTCCCTGATCTTTCAGCATCTGGAACATTTCTTCGGTCAACCGGTCGTAGGCATCCTTGGTGATCGTCCCAATCGGACCGGTCTTTCCGTACATCAGCGGAACTGCTTCGAATCCAAAGTCCTCTGCCGCCTGTAGATAGCCCGAGATGGTGTACTCCGACTCGCCGTACTCGTCGATGATTTCCTGTCCACGTTCAATGTGAGACTTCATGAACTCCTCGTATGATGCTGGGACTTTTGAAAAAGTGTTGGTCTCGTGTGAAATACCGAGAATCGCGAATTTCATGGGTTTCTCTTCTGTTGTTGTTGGATACCTGGTGAACTGAATTTGTCGACAGTGAGTCTAGAACTGTTCGTTTTCAGGACGAGATAATACCTCGACCCACATAGGTTTGAACCCTGCTGCGAGAGCAGTTCTCATAGATGGGATGTTGGAAGCTGAGGTTCCGTAGTAGGGCATCTTGCCTTCATCGAGTACCGCCCCTGCGACAGCCGACGTGAGTGCCGGTGCGATGCCGCGTCCGCGGTGTTCAGGGGCGACATCGATACCGAGCTGCCACATGTATGGCGAGTCGGCTGAAGCGCCACACACTCCGGCGATCTCGCTTTCGCGCTCAGCTATGGCCGCGATCATAGTCGGCCTCGCAGTCTCTGTCGGAACTTTGTAAATAGCGTTGTGCCATTTGGCGCGTTGCCCTATAGCGTCTGCGCCTTCCTGACCAACCACTCGAACACTGTATTCGGCAGGCGATTCAATATGGGTCAGGCTGCTGTGTGAGACAGCGAATCTTGGAAAAGGTCCGTACAGAAGCAGTCCTTCAGGTCGAACGAGATCTGCCATCTTTCCCATGCGCTCGGGCATGAACAGTTCATCACGGGTTGTTTTAGGTTCCGGGCCGAATATCTCTTCTGCCCAATCGAGATGCTCCTCGTCGACGCAAACGATCCCGCCGCGACCAAGTGAGGCGATGCCAATTTTTCCGGGGTGGGGGTCGAAATGTCGGTGTGCGGGATTTTCGTGTGTCTTGGGTGAGCGCACAGAAATGTGGACCTTGCCGTCGGTGAGTTGCGATTCCGAACACGATAGTTCTGCGCACAGCATTTCTATAACCGTTTCTAGAACGTCCTGCAGAGTGTCGATCATCGTGCTGGTAGCCCCTTTTAATCCGTTGTAGAATTGCGTTAAATCGCCCGGACTCAATCATATCGTCAGGATCAAATAGGCGGAGCCTTTGACGACCAATCGGTAGCGAGATCGTAGGCATGAGCGATTTGCAGCAAAGTCAGATCATCGTGCATTTCGCCACTGAGCATTGCGCCTACCGGGATGCCAGCATCACCGAATCCGGCGGGGAGACTGATCGACGGATGCCCCGTGATGTTGAAAGGCGCAGTGAAACACGCGTTGATGCCGCGTGAGTGTTCGCCGCGTCGCCTTGAACGCTCTGCCGTCGCGAACGGTGATGTTGGCATTGCCACGGCTTTCAGATTCTGCTCCGAAAGAGTTTTCGAGAAGTAACTTCGGAATGCTCGACCAACCTCGGTAGCGTTCAGCATGTCACTCGCTGACAGGAACGCCCCTTGCAGTAAATAAACCCGGGTGATTGGCCCGTAGATGTTTCAGTCTTGCTGGAGCGATTTTTGGTGACGCTGGTACGCCTCGGAATTGAGCACGAGGAAGTTTGCCGCACGTGCTTCAGCCATGCCACGCAATTCGATATCGACAACCTCGCACCCAAGCACGGACAGCCGTTTCAAGAACGATACGAATGCCTCTGCAACATCGGCCTCGTTAGGGGCAGATTCGATGAAATCTGTTGGGACGCCGATTCGCCAGCCGGATATGTCAGCTTTAATGTTCGCTGTGTACCCCGGCACTTCTGCAGGCCAGCTCATATCGTCGTCAGGTTCGAAGCCTGCCATTACTTCGAGCATCATTGCTGTGTCGAGTGCGGTTCGACAGATCGGTGATATTTCGCTGTGACCGTTGTGATCCATACCGAGTCGGCTCACCAGCCCATGTGTTGGTTTGATGCCGTAAAGGTTGTGCGCGCCTGCGGGGAGTCGGGCACTGCCGCCTCCGTCCGTGCCTATAGTCGCTGCCGCCATTCGTGCGGAACTTGCTGCGACTGATCCGCTGCTAGACCCCACCGACATACGCTCTGGATTCCACGGCGACCATGGTGGTGGTGATAGGTCTGCCTCGGAGGGTCGAGACCAGCCAAACTCGTTCAGGTTGGTCTTTCCAATGATGATTGCTCCGGCTTCACGCAGGCGTGCGACGGTAGAAGCGTCTTCTTAGGGAATCCAATCTTCGAGAATACGAGAATTGTCTGTTGTTCGCAGACCTCTCGTGGGTATTGAGTCTTTGACTCCAACGGTCACCCCTGCTAGCGGACCCAGCTTCTCACCAGCGGCTCTGGATTTATCGATGACATCCGCTTGTTTGATCGCATTTTCAGCATCGACGGTGATGAACGAATTGAGTCGGGGATTCAGCCGTTCGATTTCGGCAAGATGCGCCTTTACGAGTTCAACGGCGGTTATATCCCCTTCCCTGACCATTCTTGCTTGTTCGGAAAGTGTAAGAAGGTGAGGAGATTCTGTCATGATTGGTCTCCATCGACGTTCAGAGACATTTTCGAAACATCAACTTCACCTTCGAACGGCTGGATAAGGCTTTCCATAAGATCAGCCGCGTCCCGCACGCCGTTCAGGAGCTGAGCCAATTGCTCAATATCCTCATCGGACACCGGCGCCAGCTGCCGTGCATAGTCTCTAATTTTCTCAATATTTCGATATTCCATGAAACGCTCGATTCCTTCGACCAGAAGCTTACCCCGGGTAACATGGCGCCGATCACCCGCGCAGCGCAACAGGAGCCATGAAATTGCAGACAAGTTTGCCGATTATGAGTCACCAGGAAGTCACAGCAACTTCCGGAATGGTGGTGGCACAACATCGAGATGCTGCTGCTATTGGCGTTGAGGTACTTCGGCGCGGTGGAAACGCCGTTGATGCCGCAGTTACAACAGCTTTCGCTTCCGGAGTCTTGCTTCCGATCTGGAACGGAATCGGTGGTGGTGGGGTTATGAACGTTCACCTCGATGGTGACGTGAATGGTTCGGCCGGCGGAACCATTGATTTTGGTATGCAGGCTCCGGGTCTGGCGCATGCCGAAATGTATGAACTTGAGGATGAGTTCGATGTGCAAGGTCCTTCTAGACGATTCTCCTGGTGCAAGGTCAAAGACAACGCCAACACCGAGGGGTACACATCGATTGCTATTCCAGGGACCGTAGCCGGTCTGACTACTGCACTCGAAAAGTGGGGCACGATTGACTTGGTTCAAGCGGTAGCACCGGCGGTGAAACTGGCACGTGAAGGGTTTTCACTCTCGAGAACGACTGCTCTAGCCATGATGGAACGGCACGGGCTGCTCGCGAGATTCCCGGCAACTCGCGAGGTGTATCTAAAGAACGGGTCGCCGTTGGGTGTTGGGGCACATTTCGTCCAAAAAGAGCACGCCGAAACACTCGAGCGGCTAGGGCGAGTCGGTGCAAGCGATATGTATGGCGGTGAGACCGGTGCACGAATTGCCGAAGATGTGGAGAAGAATGGCGGGTTTCTCAGGCTTTCCGACTTCGAACAGTACAAACCTATAGTTAGCGAATCAGCCCTTTCTGGCAGGTACAGAGGGCTAAATGTTTCCGCAGTCGGTGGACCTTGTGCGGGCCCAACGGTTGTTGAGATTCTTCATATTATCGACCAGTTCAATTTACAGGCGATGGGGCACGGGTCAGTCGATTTTCTACACACTTTGATCGAATCAGTGAAGCTTGCCGCTGTTGATCGATTTAGCTTCATGGGCGATCCAGCGATATACGGCTTCCCGATCGAGGTTCTAGCGAATAGCGATTATGCTGCGACTCGAGGAGCACAAATCGATCCTTCCAAAGCTTCCGTGTTCGACTCTGGCGATCCGTGGTCGTTCGCCGGGATGGAACGGCCATCGGAATTTCCTGAACGAGCAGGATCGTCTCCAGATTCAGGAACCACTTCGCTAACTACTGCCGATAAACACGGAAACATGGTCGTTCTGACACAAACAAATCTTGCGTTCAGCGGAGTGATAAATCCTGGTGTGGGCGTAATGATGAACGACGCTATGGGATGGTCGGCTCCTATGCCCGGGACCGTAAACTCAATAGCTCCGTTTGCTCGGGCGCTGAACAACATGGCCCCAACGATTCTTCACTATGACGGTCGTGCGGTTCTGGCTATTGGCGGTTCCGGAGGGAGAAAAATCTGGCCGGCGGTAGTTCAAGGAATTGTGAATCGCGTCGACTTTGGCATGAACTTACAAGAAGCGCTCGAACAGCCGCGAATACACGTTGAGTCAGACGATCCGGTTGTAGATCCAAGATTCGGTGACGACGTGCTTACCGGGCTTGCCAGTCGAGGGCACGATTACTTATTTCCGCCGGATGAGTACGTTCTCTGGCCATTCTCAGAACCGAACGGCATATCGTCTGACAATGGAGTTCTTAAGAGCGGTTTGAACCCGCAAACGAAACCAACTCACGCTGCAGGTCATTAGCTCTCGCATCGAACCGAATGACGACATTTCACGAAAGAAAATCGAAAACATTAGCGAAGGAAAACTCGTAGGAAAAGTTGTCCTCATTACTGGTGCTGGTTCAGGCATTGGTGCGACCACTGCGCAAATGATGGCTGAGCAGGGTGCTTCAGTTGCGATAACAGGCGTGCCGGATGACGGCGTTGTTGCTGTTGCCGATGAAATTACTTCAGCAGGTGGGTCAGCAATAGCTATTCCGACTGACGTGACAAACGAGTCTCAGGTAGAAGCAGCGGTTCGCCAAACTGTCGAAAAGTTTGGTCGACTCGACATCGTGGTTTCCAATGCTGGTATCCAGATGCACAACGAAGACCGCAACCTTCACGCTCTCCCAGAGGAGGTTTGAGATCGCATCGACGACGCGAACTACAAGGGGCAATATTTCGCCTGTAAACATGCTCTTACCCAAATGGTGAAGCAGGGAGAGGGCGGCGTTGTGATTATTGTGGCTTCTGTAACGGCACTCACAGGTACCACACCGAACGTTTCGTATTCGACCGGCAAGGCCGGACTTGTGAATCTGGCGCGTCATATTGCGGTTCACGATGGTGAGCAGGGTATTCGTGCGAACAGTATTTGCCCTGGAGCGCTGGAACGCACTCCCGATCACGACGATCATCCCGATCCGGAAGGTAGAGAGGAAACTGCGTTAAACAGGATCCCGCTAAGTCGACTCGGGACTCCTGAAGACATTGCGCCGTTCATCACGTTCCTGGCAAGTGATAACGCTTCGTACGCGACCGGGGCGAATTTTGCGATTGACGGAGGGTTGACTGTTATCTAGACCGCGAACCCGGGGTTCGTAATGTGAACCCCTGTTCGGTTGGAAGAGTAGTTGATTTAGTCAACTTTTGCGTAGCCGAGATCTAAACGTCCAAAGCGCCAGCGACATACTGACAACACCCACACCCAGCAATGCGCCTATACCGATCACCAAAGTGTCGGTATCCCATTCGTTTGAAACGGGTGAGCGAAGGGCGTCCAGCAGGTAGGTCACCGGGTTGTACGTAGCGACTGTAGACATCTACCTGGTCATTGCTTATTTCGGCAAGAAAACCGTCGTGAGAAAGACGAGCGGCAGGAACAACAAGAACGAAGAATTGAACGCAGCAGGGTTACCGGTCTTCAGTTCGGCAAAGAAATGAAATCATAGGTGACTTGATCGAAGTCGCGATGCATGTAAAGTTGTGCCGCTCCGCAACGGCGAACGCCTTGTCGTCAAACGAGGAAAACATGAGACCTGATCTGAAAGAGGATTCACACAAATGCTCGAGCGCTTTAAAGTCCCGGAACAAGATCGTGTATACGTGCCGCAGGAGCGCGTGAGAGCGGCAACCGAAGCGATATTTCGACACAACGGTGTTCCTGAAGATGACGCTGTGACTTCAACCGATGTGTTGATCAAGAACGATCTGCGTGGAGTTGAATCACACGGGGTTTCGAACGGTCTCAGGCGATACGTTGCTGAGTATGGTGCGAACTCTCTAAACCCGAAACCCGAGTTTAAGGTCACGAGAGAATCGAAGACCACTATGACGGTCGATGCCGACGGAGCGCTCGGGATTCATGTCGGACCATGGGCAATGCAGGTCGCTATCGACAAAGGGAAAGAGTTTGGCATGGCGGCGGTTGCAGTAACTAATTCCGGACATTTGGCTGGGTGCGGCTACTACGCAATGATGGCTGCAGAGCAGGGGATGATTGGGCACTGCATGACGGCGGGAGGATCGCACCAGACGGTTCCAACTTTCGGCTCAAAGCCTGTTATGGGGACGAACCCGATTGCCTGGGCAGCGCCAGCGCGCTCCATGCCACCGTTTCTATTCGACGTGGCAACCACGCAGGTCGCTAACAACAAGATCGGATTAGCGCGACGAATTGGGGCGCAAATCGAGCCGGGATGGATCACTGATCTTGATGGTGAGCCGATCATGGATCCGATCGACCCGCCGGATACTGGTGATTATTACTTGCTCCACATTGGTGGAACGCGTGAGAACGGTTCACACAAAGGCTTCGGTCTCGCCTTGATGAACGAGATTATTTGTAACGAGCTTTCGGGATACGGTCCGGGACCGGTTCACGGTACACCAGGTGGTCACTTCTTCCAGGCATACGATATCGAGGCGTTCACTGATCGTGAGAAGTTCCTGGACGACATGGACGATCTATTGAAGTTTATTGTTGATGTTCCTCCGGCGAGCGGATTCGACCGCGTAATTTACGCGGGCCTTGTAGAAAACGAAGACGAGAAGAAGCGCATGAAAGACGGCATCCCATATCACCGAGAAGTAATCGAGTGGTTTGAGTCATACTGCGCTGAAGTCGGGATAGAGTGCAATCTTCGCTAGTCAAATAATTATCTGGATTCTTGTATCGTCCGACAATCGTGACGCCGCTTACCCACGTTAGCTGACCCTGCAAAACTTATTGATAACGGCAGGTATTAATATTAATAGTTAGCAACTAACTTGCAATTAGTAACTTCATATGTACCAATAATATTTTTTTGGCTTTTTAGTAGCAGTGTATGGCTGAGGCGACTATTTTCCCGGGTGACAACGGTCCCTATCACGTAAAGGGCGATTTTGTTCTGATCGATTGCGAGGGCAACAAGTTGGAGTTGACTGATGAAACGTGGTTATGTCGATGTGGTCAGTCGACGGAGAAACCGTTCTGCACTGGCTCCCATAATGATTGCGATTTCATGGACGTATCGAGGGTAGCGAAATGACTGTTGAAATTCGAATTCAGGACGACGACTCTCTCGAAGTCAGTGGCAAGTTTGATTTGTTCGATGAAGATGGCAACTCATACCCGCATCACGGAAAGTTGCGGCTCTGCCGGTGCGGTGCCTCGAAGACAAAACCTTACTGCGATAACGCACATTTCGAGGCCAAATTCGAAAGCAAAATCTGGGCTTAGTCGAGCTTATGGCTGAAATGTGGATCGGAAATTCTGATTAAATACGACCGCGTGTCTTAGTCATTACTTGGTTAGTCGTTGTCTTTGCAGTAAATCTACTGCACCCTGTATCCCTTGTTGCCTAGGGATGTCGTGTAGTAAGTTTTTTTCTTCGTGATGGTGACATAGTTTCCGTCGTCGAGATGGTGAACTCTAAGCGAGATCTATGTGACGCGAAGGTGCTTGCTTCTTCGACCACCGATTGAATCCGGGCGCCGTGACCGTACCTGATCGATTGTAATCATGCACCCTGTAATTAAAATCCCGCGTACACTCCGCTGACTTAGTCGGAAAAAGATTGTAGGAGTGTTCGTCTTGCTGAATGCAGGCGTAGGTCGCGTCGATATAAGCCCAAAAATCGGAGTCGCCCATGCTGGGTGGGGCGCTCAAACCCATCAGGTGTCAGTCGGCAACGATATGCCGCTACTGGTGACTGCACTGGTAGTCAAGAATCACGGTGTTGAATTGGCAATAGTCGATGTAGATATTGGCATTTTTACCAACCAGCAGGATCGTGATATTCGAGATCTAATATCGGAAAAATCAGATATTCCGTTTGGGAATATCCGACTTGCTTATACCCACACCCATTCAGGGCCCATCACTTTTGGTCAGTGGATCAAAGACGGCATTGACCTTGCCAACGAATGGTGGAATACGATCCCAAACGCGTGCGCAAAGGCGGTAGTAGATGCGAAAGCTTCGATGGTGCCTGCCCGATCAGGATTCGGTCGTGGCAGTTGTAACATCAATATAAATCGTCGGCCGGCGCGTGAAAACGGCGAGTTATTCACTGGTCGTAATTGGGACGGATTCGTCGATCACGATGTCGACGTGGTCAGTTTCGATGATGCGAATGGAGATCCGATAGCGACGATCGTCAACTACGCAATGCATCCGACGATAATGGGACATGAGAATGAATGGGTAACACCGGACTTCCCTGGTCCGATGCGTTCGGTTGTTGAACACGCCGTTGGCGGGTTGTGTCTTTTCCTTCAAGGTGCAAGCGGAAACCAGGGTCCACTGGACGGATTTACCGGTGATCTCAGCGTTTATCGCAAGGCGGGATCTAAATTAGGTGCAGAAGCGGCGCGGGTTCGGCTAAATATTGATCCATTTGAACGTGAAGAGCGGCTCGAGCAAATTCTCACTTCGGGGGCTGATCTAGGGATATACACAGATGTGCCGAAAAGTGAACCGGATGACACCGTTGCAGTGAGCAATGTTCCCGTTGAACTTCCAGCACGGGAGGTGTTAAGTCTCGCTGAAGCGGAATCGATATTCGCCGTTAGGGAATCTGAACTTGCTGATACAAGGTCGTCAGGCGCTTCTGAAGAGGACGTGGCTGCAGCGGTATCGAAAGTGATGCGTGCCAACATTCAATTGAGCCTTGCTCGACTGTCCGAGGCTAACACCAAAGACGGCCATATCGAAATCACTGCGCAGTCAATGAGAATTGGCGAAACGGTGTTAGTGTCGGTCCCTGTAGAGCCGTTCGCAGAACTTGCCGATTCGGTGAAAAAGCGATCTGGTACAAAAAACACGGTGTTCTCGGGATTTAGCAACGGACACATCAACTATCTCGCCACCGATCAGGCTTTCGAAGAAGGCGGGTATGAGGTTGGTGTTTCAGTATTTGCGCCCGGATCCGCTGAACTTACGATCGATGCTTCATTGGAGGCCATAGATAACATTATTTGATGATGCAAATTTATATGTTGCCCCTATGATTATCGTTTTGTAAGCGACTTGGGCCGTGAGCATGCTAGACCATACGAAGCGATAGCCTAGTGGAGGAATTTGAGTCGTCTCCTAAACAGTCAGTGTTTCGTGACTAGTGCAATACATCGATTTGCGAGGAATAGCAGGTACGGCACTGTATCTATAGACCACGTGTCAGAATCGGGTTGTAAAGACGTTTCGTCCTGTAATTGCCCTCGTAGTGACGGGACTGTTACCCGACGGGCATCGTCCGTTTGGTGTGTTTGCGACCGACTTCTGCCGTATCTTTCCGGTGACCAGCAACTACTCGTACACCTTCGTCTATTTTTTCGGCGATGTTCTCGGGAGTACAGCCGTCGAGGAATGCTAGCCCGTTCTCTTGGCATGCGTTTTTGACCCGTTCCCTAGCTTCCTCAAGTCGAGGATCGAGCGGCTTGCCGGGTTCTCTCTTGATTCCGAAAGACATGTGTAGATCGCCTGGACCCCACTCAGCAAATCCGAGACCTGGCACGGAAAGTGTTTGCTCGCAATTCGTCAACGCTCGGACGGTTTCGATTTTTACGCCGAGGAGCAACTCTCCATCTGGATTTAATGGCCATGGATCGGCTTTGTCGACATAAGTGTCAGCATCGACACCCCATATGGGCGCTGAAGATGGTTGTGAGCCCACGCCACGGGTCCCTCGTTCTAGCCCGTATCCGACTCCAGCCATGTTGATAGGGTAGCGACACGACTCGATGAAAGCCCTGACAGCGTCTGGGGTTTCTGCCTGGCACAGAAGGATTCCGTGGACTCCGCGTGCGAGTATCATGCGGAATTGCCATGCGTTGAATCTGATGATCTCTTCTGATGATCCTTCAACAGGTGCTTCTACAATGATAGCTGGAGTGCGGTGTCCGCTATTAGTCGGGCCACCATCTACAAGCCCCTTAATGTAATTGTCGAGTCCGGTCATATCGAACGCGCCGTGCTCCATGCCAACGTTGATGTAATCGGCCCAAGTATGAGCGTCTTTACGACCCTGATCGTAAGTCAGGACGTGGCCGGTATGGCCACCGTCGTAGTAGATAGGCTGGTCCTGCTCAAGAAGCTCGATTGCACGGTTGATTCTGGTTGCCATTATCGCTTTTTTGCCTGAAGTATGCGTCTAGGTTTTGTATCCCAACGAATCGTATCTCTTTTTGCGGTTTGTTGCGTTATTCTCCGTCTTAGGGGATGGATATGTGGTAATACAGATTGTCATTGCAATAAGTCAGGAAAGACAGACTCAGCAATAAGAGCGTTTCGTGATTGGAATATATGGGCGTTTTTGTTCTGTTTGTCTTGCTGAAAATGAATTCAGGATGACACCGAAACTCGAACTTCATCCTGAATACCTGCATCCGATGAACCAGCGGTAAACTGGGAAGTGTGCGGTTCGCAATCGTAACCCCAAATCACGGAATATTTTTTGTTCACAACTGCGAAAACTAAATCGATCAGAATAATTTTCGCGTTTGTTCTGAATCTGGTACCAGGCTTAATGGTGCTCGGAGTGGTTACGCCAGTGGTTGGTCCGGCGATTGACCACCACTATGTCGACAGATCGCCCGCTCACGCACACGTGTTCACCGGCAACGAATCGCATGAACACGACCATACTCTCGCTAACCATGATCACTCCGACCAGAGCCTTGAACACTCCGGGGATGGCACTTCTATAGTGTCGACTTCGATCAGTTCAGGTTTCGGATTGAGTTCGCTTAACTGTGCCACTCTAGAAGTACACCTTCCGAAGTTCGAAGGGAACACTGTTGTGGTATATACCGAAGAAGTACTCGCACCAGATGGCGATGTAATTGCTCCATTGGATAGACCACCGCGTCGCGTTTCCTAACGCAACTATCAGGTTTATCAGAGTCCGAGTAATTTATACCGACTCATTGTTTGGAGCATGAAATGTCTCTTTTTAATTGGCGCACGCGCGCCGCTCTATTGCTAACCGTAGCTTTCGCCATATTCGGTACAAACACCGCATTCGCCCATGAGGGTAGAGATGTGGGTGACTACAACTTCGTAGTTGGGTTCATAAACGAACCGGCGATTGAAGGCATGATTAACGGTGTTTCTATTCGTGTGACTTCACTCGATGAAGATGAGCACGGAGATCATGGCCATGACAGCCATGGTGATGGGATTGCAATGGGAATCAGCGATGAGATCGACCTCGTCTCCCACGGG
>CEUQ01021884.1_pt1 | contig 28187 bp, 23 predicted proteins | sample 361491 | NCBI WGS metagenome assembly CEUQ01 (sample SAMEA2622796, study PRJEB7988) | marine metagenome | biome: marine biome (ENVO:00000447); feature: marine epipelagic mixed layer (ENVO:xxxxxxxxx); material: "saline water (ENVO:00002010), including plankton (ENVO:xxxxxxxx)" | depth 120 m | reverse complement strand
ACTGATGACAGCTCATTCTGACTATCTTGTAATCCCTCCTCAATATTAGGGTTTATCACTGGTGACAACTCATTCTGACTATCTTGTAATCCCTGCTCAACTAAATCTTCAATTTGTATTGTAGTCTCATTCATAGCTCCATTATTAATATTTTTATCCATCTGAATCCCATGACTACCAGCTCTATAAACTTCATAAATTAATAAGAATGAAATCAAAAAAATAATTAATATAATTATTATATTTCCTTTTGACTTAGCATGCTTAGTTCTAAAAGGAGTACCATCCATTGGGTAAGAGATAGACTGTGTATAACTAGGTGGCAAATTTTCCTGAAGTAGTTGAGCAAATTTCTTAGAATCTTCTTTTACTAATTTTGCATAATTTCTAATAAAACCACGCAAAAATGTAGGACTTTGAAATTTGCTGTAATCATCCTCTTCAATTGCTATAACTTGCCTCTCAGATAATCGCAATTGCCTAGATATATCTTTTAGGCTCATAACTTGAGCTAAACGCGCTGCTTGAAGTATTTGACCAATACTTTCTTCCCTCTCTATAGGCGCTCCTTTCTCTCCTACTTTGATTTTGTCACCATCCTTAGGTTCCATTATTGAATCCTATTATCATGTGAATCTATTTCATTAAAAGTGATATTATCTTGCTACCTCTATGACTTCTTAATTCGTACGCCGAGTTCTATCAAAAACTCTTCCTGCCAGCTGACCACAAGCAGCATCAATATCTTCACCACGAGTCTTGCGGACAGTGCTCACCAAATCAGACTGCATCAAAACATCACGAAATTGACGTATTGCTGCAGATGAAGAGCATTTATAACCAGAATTAGGAAAAGAATTAAATGGAATAAGATTAAATTTACACGGAGTATCTTTAACTAACTTTACTAATTCATGCGCCTGTGAAACACTGTCGTTGACTCCTGCCAACATAATATATTCAAAAGTAATAAAATTCCTTGGCGCAGATTTAAGATATCTTCTACAAGAAGATAACAATTCTTTAAGTGGATATTTCTTGTTTATTGGTACTAATTTGTCTCGTAAGGTATCATTGGGTGCATGAAGTGACACAGCTAATGAAACAGGGCAGCGCTTACTTAATCTATCGATTGCTGGTACCAAACCAGAGGTGCTCACAGTAACACGCCGACGCGACAATCCATATGCATTATCATCCAGCATCAAATCAAGTGCAGATACCACATTCTCAAAATTTGCCAACGGCTCACCCATACCCATCATTACCACATTACTGACTTTATAATTATATTCAGAAGGACAAATTTGCTTAGCTGTATTAATGGGTTTATTTATTCTAAATGAAATTTCCTTTTTAACGGCTGCTAATGCCTTATTTGCCCACCATAACTGACCAATTATCTCAGCTACACCTAAATTTCGATTAAACCCCTGCTTCCCCGTAGAGCAAAAAGCACACTCTAATGCACATCCTACTTGGCTGGAAACACATAGAGTACTACGATGAGTTTCTGGTATAAAAACTGACTCAATTCCATTACCAGATCCCATATTCATTAGCCATTTACGCGTTCCATCAGCAGATATATGCTCACTAATCACATGAGGTGCCTTAACTACTGCTATAGCAGATAATTTCTCTCTCAATACCTTTGCCAAATTACTCATTCCATTAAAATTATCCTCACCAGATTGATGTATCCAACGTAATAACTGCTTAGCACGAAAAGGTCTCTCACCAATTTCTCCACAGAAACCAGTAAGATTCTTTGCATCAAAATCAAGTAAATTAATAGTCATTATATTGAGCTGAAATAAGTTTCCTATCTGGAACAAATGCTCATTTCTGGAAAATAATAAGCCACTTCCACTGCTGCAGTTTCTGGCGCATCAGAACCATGCACCGCATTAGCTTGAATACTATTAGCATAATCTGCACGAATAGTTCCTTTATCTGCCTTTTGTGGATCTGTAGCACCCATTATTTCTCTATTCTTTTTTATCGCATTCTCACCCTCTAGAACCTGGACCATAACCGGACCAGAAATCATGAACTCAACTAATTCATTAAAAAATGGACGCTCACGATGCACACTATAAAATCCCTCGGCATCAGATCGTGAAAGATGCATCATACGTGCAGCAATAATTTTTAACCCATTAGATTCAAAACGAGTATAAATTTCTCCTATTACATTCTTTTCTACTGCATCAGGCTTAATAATTGATAAAGTTCTTTCGATAACCATAAAATCTCCCCTAAATTAGGAACCTAAAAGCCTATGTTAACAAAATCTTACCGCATAGTCTGAAAAACAAGTACTGCCTCAACAAAAGGTGTAAGAATTTTTTTTTAAAAAAATTTAAATTCTCTCAAAAAACATAGAATTAGAAGAAAAATTAAATATTTTATACTAGAACATTAACTACCTCTAATACAGAAATACTAAATACTATTTCTAGAAAAATAGTATTTTCCTTTTTACTTAATTTAGAACTATCTCCTGTACTTGTGCAGGCCATATACCACGCTCAATTACTTTTGCGCCATCAAAAATAATATAACTTTGCCTCCCGTAATGAGGTAATGGTCGTACCAAATATTGAAGAGATAATGCATCTTTAGCAGAAACTATAACAAATGTTTTTCCCTCCTGGCGCATAGTCCAAACATAAGCTGTGCCAATATTTTGCATATTAGATGGGCGTAAAGGAAGATTATTTAGATCAAGCCATTTATTAACCTGATTCTGTAAACCAATTACCAATATTGAAGTTGCTTTATTAGCATCCAATGAACCCATTTCTGGTGTGCGATGTAAAAGTTTTCTAGCTAATACCATAGACACTTCTCTTATATCATTTTCTTCCGATAATATAATAGTCTCTGTAGACTGATCTAGCATGATTTTCCGTAAAATTGGGGGTGCTTCATCAGGGGCCAGCCTCCGAAGCAGTCTAAAATCTGGATCAAGAGTTAGCTTAATAGGCTTATCAAGTAGTTCAAATGAAAAAGCCTGATTTTCTCGATCCATATTAAATATCTTTGTTTTTGACTCTTTTTCAGTATGTATCACAATTGGAATATGAAGATTGTATGAAGAACCTACCTGCTCCATATTAACTGTAATTTGGTATCCAGATTCTAAGCGTGTATTTCTCGCTTTTATCATACGTATAGATGGTGCGCCTGGATATGTAAGCCATTGCTCAAAAAATACTTGTAATTTTCTTCCTGATCCAGCTTCAAATGCTTCCTGCAAATCTGACCAGGATGCTATACGGAATTGATTTTTTTTCCAGAATATTCTAAGTGAACGATCAAAACTTTTTTGACCAATTAAATCACGTAACATCAAAAAAATCATTGCTGCTTTATTGTATCCAACAATCTTAGAAGCACCATGCTTTCGTGTAGTAAATTTCTTCAATATAAAATCCTGGTCAGGAGATAAAGTAGAAAAATCACGTAACCAGCCAAGTCTCATTTCTTTTGCAGCTTTAGCTCCCATACGTTCTTTATATGCGTAATCTGCCATAAATGTTGTTAGCCCCTCAGACCAGTTGCCTTCAGGGTAATAGGGATATACTCCATTTCCCCACCAATTATGTAATACTTCATGCCCAAGTGATGTATTACGTATAAATGGTAGTCGTAATACACTAATACCCAAATAGGTGAGTGTTGGCATGCCGAAACCAGTAGGTGTTGGACTAGATATTACACTAAACTCAGTAAATGGATATTCTCCAATCCACGATTCATAAAGCTGAATGTATTTTTTTACAGAACTAAGATATTCATTTGCAAGGCCTTTAATTTCTGGATGAAAATATGTTCTTAATTGAATGCTCTTCCCACCTACTCCATACATTGAATCAGACTCAACGATATACGGGCCACCCATAAAGTCGATACCTTCAGATGGAAAAGGAAACACAAAAATTGCACTAAATTCTTTATCAGATATTGACTCCTCAACAATCTTCCCAGCAACTACCCCTCTCTGCCCCTTCGGCATTCTAAGCTTTACACGATAACTCGCTAATTCTCCTATAATATGTGGATACCACCCACTTGAATCAGGTAGAAAGGTACCAGATCTTCCACTTACTGGTTCCCCTCTATTAAGAGTCTGATGGTGATTTAATGAAGTATTAAGTGGTAAAAGTTCACCTTCCCAACTAACCTCAATTTTATTTAGAATATGGTGATCATTTGAGATTCTCCATGTCTTAATAGCCCCATGATCTATACCTCCTGATTTAGAAATTACTCCGTTAACAAGTAAATTAGTAACTCTAAAACGGCTGTTTAGAGCCAGAGTTAATTCAGACATAGATCGTGCCGTAATGACATTACGACCTTTTATAGTTTGTTCAACTGGATCCACATAAACACTAATATCATATTCAACCTTAGATGTACCCACTGGCAATGAAGACGCTAAGCTAGGAGATAAAATAATCAAAGAAGAAAATAACAGTGATAGAGAAACTAACGAATGAAGTATTGACTGTATTCTTATTAAACTTATACTAATTATCATTGTCCTACAGCAGAAAATTTAGCAATAATTGTAATTAACTCTTCACCACGTATTATTTTAAGTGGTAACCAAGTACCAGGAGCCTGCCTCTGAACAACCTTGATAACATCATTAATTTTTTTCACCTCCAAACCTGCAACCTCTATAATAATATCTTTATCTATTAGCCCAGCTAATTCTGCTATGCTACCCTCCTCAACTTTTAGAATACGAGCTCCTTTCTGTACCATTTCAAAACGAATACCAAGCCGTTGACGCTTCTCTACTCTTTTCTTTGTATATGGTGCAACACTAAATACTGCGTCTGCTATCCCAACAACAGTTTTCCCACAAGACTTGTTATTTTCCCATGGCAATAACATAGCAATATCCATAATGCCGAGATCTTTCAATTGACGAGGTACTCCATAACCATATCTAATATGACCTACACCCATAATCCCAACTACTAACGGGGGTTTCGGTTGAATCAATGCTGAAAATAAAGCCTCTATTCCAACTCCCGGTGATGCCTTGGGTTGAATCAATGCTGAGTGTATAGCTTGTGCCATTGCTCGATCCCATAACTGCTGCCCTCTTACAAAACGCTGAAAATCTGATTCATCATCATGATTCTTATAATTTCGATCATGTTTTTTGTAAATAAACTTTAAGTATTCAAGATAGGCATTACTTGGTTCTGCTGGGCGCGTTATTCCCTTAAATCTCTCTTCTGACAAAATATCAAAACCCTTTAAAGATACTTCCTTTCTCAATTGAGAATCGATATTAAGTGCCACCATTGGTATTTTATTCATTCTTGCAAAGTGAAAAAGTGGCAAATATGCCTTAGCATTTATACTCCAGCCATTTTTCCAATCTGATGCATCAAGAAACTCTGACACAGAAAGACTACCAGCGACCCACTTGTCAAGAGCCCCCTGAACACGGCGCGGAAACATCTCAAACCCAATAACCATATCAGGATTTCGAGCATGTAGTGAAGTTAGAATTTGTAACTGCCAACGATGATGTTCTAAATTTGCATGCGCCTCTCCTAGCAACACAACAGACTGATTAGCCGCATTAGAAATGACTTTCTCCCTAGCTATTTCCCTACCCCCTGGCACCCTCCAATTTCCAATAGGAGCGCATTCTGATTTATACTGACTATCTGGTATTATTTCTGCAAATACAACATTAAAAACTGCAGCATATGGCATTAAAATAAATAGAATAAAAGTATTAATTTTAATCGCATATCTTGCCGCTATCATTCTGTTAATCTCCACACTATTATTCTCTAATTATTTTCAACAAATATTATTGTCAATTTATCCAACCCATTTTCTTGCGTTTCTAAATATCCTGATCCATGGGGCATCTTCCTGCCAATCTTTTGGATGCCAAGAATTCTGGCTTGCACGAAATACTCGCTCAGGGTGTGGCATAAGTATAGTAAAACGTCCATCAGGAGTTGTCATTCCAGCAACACCCATAAGAGAACCATTAGGATTAAAAGGATAAACTTCAGTAGGATTACCATAATTATCTACGAAACGCATAGTTACTAATGGTTGAGTCTCTTCAAATCTTTCTTTGTTTTTAAAATCCGCATAACCTTCTCCATGCGAAGCTACAATTGGCATTATACTGCCTGCCATTCCATCGAAAAATAATGATGAAGTCTCTTGAATCTCAACAGATATAAAACGTGCCTCAAATTGTTCTGATTTATTACGAATGAAGTGCGGCCAATTTTCAGCCCCCGGAATTAAATCATGCAAATTACTCAACATTTGGCAACCATTGCATACACCTAATGCAAAGGTATCAGTTCGTTCAAAAAACATGGAAAATTCTTCTCGCACATAACTATTGAATAGAATAGATTTTGCCCAACCCTCTCCAGCACCTAGCACATCACCATAAGAGAATCCTCCACATACAGCCATGCCTTTATAATCCTTCAGAGAAGTACGCTTCTCAATAATATCGCTCATGTGTACATCTTGTGCTAAAAACCCAGCCCGATCAAAAGCAGCAGCCATCTCAACATGACCATTCACACCTTGTTCTCGCAAAATAGCAATTTTCGGTCTAACACCTTTTTCAACATAAGGTGCAGAAATATCATTTTCCTTATCAAAACTCAGTTTCACTTGTATCCCAGGATCAGAAGCATCTAATTTAATATCATATTCTTGTTGGGCACAGACTGGGTTATCTCGTATTTTTTGCATTTCATAAGTTGTCTCTGACCAAGCGCGATGCAACACTGTGCGACTTTCAATAAACACTAATTCTTTCTTTAGCATTAACCGTATTTCATCATTACTATTTAGGCAGCCAATTACAAAGCTTATATCTCGTAAACCTACTCCAGATATAGCTTCCATAAAATAATCATGGTCTTTAGTCCTTATCTGAATAACTGCCCCTAACTCTTCATTAAACAAAACAGGTACAATTTGTTCTAGAGACCTTCCACTTAACATTTTTTCCTTCAATTCAGACTCACCTAAACCCTTAATAAACACATCTGAACAAATTTGGTCTAAATTCACAGAAATGCCTACGTGACCAGAAAAAGACATTTCACATAATGTCGCAAATAAACCCCCATCAGATCGGTCATGATAAGCCAATATTTTATTTTCTTTATTTAATAACTGTATAATGGAAAAAAATCCTTTAAGTTTCTGAATATCATCTGAACCCACAAGATCCGGTGCTTGCTCTCCTATTTGTTTATAGACTTGGGCCAGTGCAGACCCCCCCATCCGATTTCTGCCTGCTCCAAGATCAATTAAAATCAATTCTGTCTTACCACAATCGGTTTGTAATTGTGGTGTAAGTGTTTTTCTAACATCAGTAACTTTTGCAAAGGATGAAATTATTAGAGATAAGGGTGCAATTACTTCTTTCTTTTGACCACAATAATTATTATCAGACTCATCTTCCCATACAGTTTTCATTGACATTGAATCTTTCCCAACTGGGATACTGATACCTAACTGTGGGCAAAGCTCCATACCAATTGCCTGAACAGCATCAAATAAATCTGCATCTTCACCAGGATGCCCTGCTGCTGCCATCCAATTAGCTGAAAGTTTAATTTCTTCAATATTTTCAATCAATGTGGCCGCTATATTTGTAACAGCCTCACCTACTGCCATACGTGCAGCCGATGCAGCATTAATTAATGATAATGGTGCTTTCTCACCTAAAGCAAAGGCCTCACCCTGATAAGTTTGGTACCCCATTGAAGTTACCGCTACATCTGCAACTGGAATTTGCCATGGCCCTACCATTTGATCACGTGCTGTTACTCCTCCAACAGTTCGGTCACCAATACTTATAAGAAAGGTTTTATCTGAAACTACAGGTAGTCTGAGCACCTTATCAACACATACTTTTAAATCTAATTCTGACGTAATAAATGGTACCAACAGCCTCTTAATATGAGTAACCTCACGTATCATTTTTGGTAATTTCCCGAGTAATACCGAAATTTCCATCTCAACAGGATAGTTGCCAAAAACTGAATCTTTAACAGATAGCTTCTCATTACTTATTGCTTCTCCTACTACAGAGAATGGACAACGCTCGCGGTTACAAATTTCCCTGAATAATTCAAGAGACTCAGGCAAAATTGACAATACATAGCGCTCTTGCGCTTCATTACTCCAAATCTGCATTGGCGACATACCATGCTCTTCCAAAGGAATCTTACGTAACTCAATATTTCCACCACGCTTTGAATCATTTAACAATTCTGGCAAAGCATTAGATAAACCACCAGCACCAACATCATGAATTGAAAGAATCGGATTTGCCTGACCATTTCTTTCAATCTGCCAACATCTATTTATTACTTCCTGAGCACGTCGCTCCATTTCTGCATTGCCACGCTGCACTGAATTAAAATCTAAATCCTCTTCATTATCTCCAGTATCCATACTTGAAGCTGCACCGCCACCCAACCCAATCAGCATTCCTGGTCCACCTAATTGAATCATTAATGCACCAGGTGGCAACCCTTCTTTCAAAGAATGATGACTAGAAATATGTCCAATCCCTCCTGCCAACATAATAGGCTTGTGATAACCACGCATCTCATCTCTAACCAATTCTTCAAAAGTACGAAAATACCCGGCTAAATTAGGGCGACCAAATTCATTATTGTATTCTGCTGCGCCAATTGGACCTTCTAGCATAATTTGTAATGATGATGAAATACGAGATGGCTTACCATATGAACCTGTTACCCCTAATTTTTCATCTCTCTCCCAGGATTGGATAAAACCTGGAATATTTAAATTTGAAACTGAGAACCCAGTTAGTCCAGCTCTTGGTTTTGAACCACGACCAGTAGCACCTTCATCACGAATTTCCCCTCCTGCTCCAGTTGCAGCACCAGAATAAGGAGATATTGCAGTTGGGTGATTATGAGTCTCTACTTTCATCAAAATATGCGTCTGCTCCATAGCATATGCATAACAATTATCCTTATCTGGATAAAAACGTGCAATTTTTGACCCTTCAATGATTGAAGAATTATCTGTATAGGCTACTACCGTACCTTGTGGATTTGAATCATAGGTATTACGAATCATTGAAAATAATGATTTAGACTGCTGCTTGCCATCTATCATCCAATCTGCATTAAAAATCTTGTGACGACAATGCTCTGAATTAGCCTGAGCAAACATCATTAATTCTACATCAGTAGGATTACGCCCAACCCTTAAATAATAATCTAAAATATATTTAATTTCATCGGGAGATAAAGCGAGCCCCATCTCGTTATTAGCATGCTGCAATGCTCCTAATGCACCAGCTTGAATATCAATTATTCCTAAAGGAACAGGATCTATTTTCCTAAATAAATTCCTTGCCTCATTAAATGTCCCAAATATTGACTCAGTCATTCGGTCATGAATAAATGGTAACAATAAAGACCTATCTTTGACTGTAAGTTCTCCAAGTGATGATTGTATATAAAAAGCCACACCACGTTCCAATCTCTGCACTGCATCTAATCCACATTGATGGGCAATATCTGTCGCTTTTGATGACCAAGTAGAAATGGTTCCTGGACGGGGCAATACTAGTAATAACTCACCATATGTAACCTTATTCTTCTGCACTGCCGTACCATAGGTAAGTAGTTTCTCAAGAATAATAGTATCGTTTTCCCCCAAACTACGTGCTTCTTCACAAAAATGCCAATACTCAGCAAAAATGTGGGACACTTGAGGAACAAGTATTTTTATTTCGTCTAATAATTTTTTCAGACGAAAAGAAGATAGCGCACTGCCACCACGAAATCTAAGCATTAGATAGAATGTGACATTGAAATTAAAATTTTCATTTTACACTAGAAGGCCTACTCCCCACAGCTTTAAAATTACTAACTTGAAAATTAATAATATGAAAAAAAATACTCCTATTTATCAAACTCAAGAAATACGTAAACTTGAAAAGCTAGCTACTAATACTTCCACCTCTATAAATTTAATGGAAAAGGCAGGATTAGCTGCAGCAGAAATTGCCCGAGATAAATTACTTAATAGTGAAAAAAATAAGGTTCTAATTCTTGCAGGACCTGGTAATAATGGTGGTGATGCTTTTGTCACAGCTCGTCATTTAAAAGCATGGTGGTTTGAAGTTACTCTTGTATTTATTGGGAGTCTAGAAAAACTATCTGTTGATGCGAAAAACTCAATGGATGCTTGGAAAGCTGCAGATGGTGAGATACTTTCTAAACTCCCAATTAACAAAGGGTGGAATGTCATAATAGATGGATTATTTGGTATTGGCCTCTCAAAAAATATAGAGGGCCCTATCTATGAATTGGTTAATATAATAAACCATATGAATTTACCTGTGCTTGCACTAGACATTCCTAGTGGCCTGAATAGTGATGATGGCAGGGTATGTGGTTCAGCAATTCATGCCAATATCACTATTACCTTCATTGGCATGAAACCTGGACTCTTAACCCATCAAGGTACTGAATACTCTGGTGAAATTATTTTACATAACCTTGATATTGATACTACCTCTTTAATAAAACCTAAATCATGGGTATTAGATCTAGCGTATATACAACAATTACTACCACCATCTCGACCTGCCAATAGCCATAAAGGCATGTTTGGTAGTGTAGGTATCATTGGCGGCTCAGCTGGAATGACTGGAGCTGCCCTCCTTGCAGGAACAGCTGCTTTAAAATTAGGATCAGGACGCGTATACCTTGGTTTAGTTACCGAAAATATACTTACATTTAGCGCAGTACAACCTGAATTAATGTTCCGCTCACCTCATGAACTATTTAAACTAAATCATTTAAGTTGTCTGGTAATTGGACCAGGATTAGGAATGAGTGCTGATGCTTATCTCTGGCTTGATTGTGCACTTAAATCTTCACAATCCCTAATTCTAGATGCTGATGCACTGAATCTTATTTCATTTTCCCCAAAACTTGCTGATACGCTAAGCAACCGTAATGCAAGGACTGTACTTACACCCCATGCTGCAGAAGCAGCAAGGATCTTAAGTACTTCTTCAACTGATGTCCAAACTAATCGTTTAAAAACAATAAGAGAACTAGTAAAACGGTTTAACTGTTATGTGCTACTAAAGGGTGCAGGTAGTATTTGTATGTTGCCGGATGGAAGATATTACATAAACACTAGCGGCAATCCTGGTTTGAGTAGCGCCGGAACAGGAGATGTGTTATCAGGCATCATTGGTGCACTACTTGCACAAGGCTTAACTGTAAGGGAAGCATTATTACTTTCTGTTTATTTACATGGTGCTGCTGCAGATAAATTATTGGAGCAAACTGACGGTCCTATTGGAATAACTGCATCTGAGATCATAGATTCTTCCCGGAAATTATTAAATAAATGGATTAAGCAATACAAATCTATATCCGATTCTGACAAGACAGCTAAACTTTGATTTATGGCTGCCTATGACTCTAATTTTTACCTTAAATTCTTCAAATCATGCAACTGTATACTTCCTCCAATAAATATAAAATTTAGAATAAAATAACTACTCCAAAATATTCAGTTGTATCGTAAAATTAATATGCATTCTATTCATAGCTTTCCTCCAATTGAGGATTCTAACGCACGCATTCTTATTCTAGGAAGCATGCCAAGCAAAACATCTTTATTAACAAAACAATATTATGCACATAATCGTAATTCTTTCTGGCCAATCATGGGTGATTTGATAAAAGCCAATAGAACTCTTCCTTATACAATGAGACTCAATATACTAAAATCAAATGGTATAGCTTTATGGGATGTTTTAGCTTCATGTACCCGAGAAACCAGCCTAGATTCTGATATTAATCAAGCTTCTGCACGTGCAAACAATTTCGAATCATTTCTTTCTACCCATATAAATATTACAGATATTTTTTTCAACGGAACAATGGCTGAAAAATATTTCAAAAAACTTGTATTACACAGGCTTAGAACTAACTTAATACGCTATACAAGACTTCCGTCAACAAGCCCTGCACATGCTGCTATAACTTACAGCCAGAAACTAGAAGCCTGGAAAGTTATATTACAAAAATAATCTTAAAAATAAATATTCCTAATAAAACTATCTAAAATTAATAACTGCTCGAATAGACTCTCCTGCATGCATCAAATCAAATGCTTTATTTATATCTTCCAGTTGAAAAGTATGAGTAATGAATGTATCTAATTCATACTCTCCATCCAAATAACTCTGAACATACCGTGGAAGCTCAGAACGGCCCTTTACTCCACCAAAAGCTGAACCACGCCATACGCGACCGGTTACTAATTGCAATGGACGGGTACAGATTTCTTCTCCAGCACCAGCAACACCAATAATCACAGACTCTCCCCAACCCTTATGACAACATTCAAGGGCCGAACGCATCACGTTAACATTACCAATACATTCAAAAGAAAAATCTACACCCCCACCACTCATTTCTACAATTACATCCTGAATTGGCCTAACATGATCTATTGGGTTTACAACATCGGTCGCACCAAGCTGGCGCGCAACCTCAAATTTAGCTGGATTAGTATCAATCGCGATGATACGCCCTGCATTAGCTTTTACAGCACCAATTATCACTGCAAGCCCAATGCCACCAAGACCAAAAACAGCTACCGTATCACCTTCTTTTACTTTAGCAGTATTAGCAACAGCACCCATACCAGTAGTTACACCACAACCAAGCAAACACACTTTTTCTAGTGGTGCTTTTTTACTAATATTAGCTAATGCGATTTCAGGCACTACAGTATATTCCGAAAAAGTTGATGTCCCCATATAATGATAAATAGGCTCCCCATCCATAAAAAAACGTGTAGTGCCATCAGGCATAAGTCCCTGCCCCTGAGTTATACGAATAGCCTGACAAAGATTAGTTTTACCTGATTTACAAAACTTACACTCACCACATTCAGGAGTATAAAGTGGTATTACATGATCTCCTATAGAAACACTAGTAACACCTTCACCTAAAGCCTCAACAATTCCACTACCCTCATGACCGAGAATAACAGGAAATTTACCCTCTGGGTCTTTTCCAGAAAGTGTATATGCATCTGTATGACATACACCAGTAGCCACTATCCGGACTAGCACCTCTCCCTTTTGAGGCGGCATCAAATCAACCGACTCGATGCATAATGGCTGACCAGGGCTCCATGCAACTGCAGCTCTTGTTTTAATCATTTTTGTATTACTTTTCATTATTTAACTCTTTTTCTTTTAGCAGAATCTATACCGCAGAAAATTAATAGAAGGAAAAATAAAGTAACCTCTACTATAATTACCTATTTTAGACCAATAGGAAATTAAATGCTCTGGATAAAATCATTACATATTATATTCATGGTGACTTGGTTTGCTGGACTCTTTTATCTCCCAAGATTATTTGTCTATCATGCTATGAGTGATGATCTACTAAGTATTGAACGTTTCAAGGTAATGGAACGTAAGCTTTACTATGGAATTATGACACCAGGTGCGATATTAACCATTATATTTGGTATGTGGCTATGGCTTGGTTATGGTATTTCTGGAATAGAAGGAAGTTGGTGGCTCCACGCTAAACTTTCTTTAGTTGCAGTATTGATTATTTACCATTATTACTGTGGTAGATTACTAACTGATTTTAAACTAGACCAGAACCAGCATGGACATATTTATTATCGTTGGTTCAATGAAATTCCAGTAATAATTTTAATTACAATAGTTATATTAGTGGTGGTAAAACCTTGAGCAATTATTTCAATATTTTATCCATCATTAATTTTTATCCCGGAAACAATACATCTGTAAAACCAAATGTTTGAAAATTATTAATCCGCATAGGATAGAGAATCCCCTGTAAATGATCACATTCGTGCTGCACTACACGTGCATGGAATCCCACTACATCTCTATTTATAGTATTTCCATATTGATCATAACCCTTATAATGAATCCTAGAAAATCTTGGCACCATACCACGCATACCCGGTACACTTAAACAACCTTCCCAATCTTCATCTACCTCTTCTGTAAGAGGTTTAATTGTAGGATTTATCAATACAGTGTAAGGTACAGCTTCAGCATCCGGATAGCGCGCGTTCTGTTCCACACCAAAAATAACCACCTGCAAACTAACGCCAATCTGAGGCGCAGCTAACCCAGCACCCTCTTCATTTTTCATAGTGTCATACATATCTTGAATTAGAGTATTTAGCTGAGGTGTATTAAATTCTTTTACTTTCTCTGCCACCTGTAACAAACTCACTTCGCCCATTTTCAGAACAGATTTAATCGCCATACTGCTATACCTTTACTATTCCATAACGTAATAACCGCAAATGAAATATATTCACCATACTTGAATTATCAAGTATCATAAATATATCTATCTTTAATCTTATCGCTTTATCAAGAAATATGAAAATAAAAAATTGCACTACCTATTGGGATCAATGCTAATTTATATTGATAGATAATTTATCATTAATTTATAGAATCATTTTCAAAACATTTTCAGAAACAATTCGTTTCAAATGTGCCTGCTAAACACCATTAATTTATTGCACTCATTCTTATAAAACCATTAGAAATAATTATTTTTTAAGAATAAAAAAACCTCTTAATTTTTAATTAATTCCAATAATTCTTTCTCATTCAAAATATTAACCCCTAATTCAAGAGCCTTCTTATACTTACTACCTGGAGTATTACCAGCTATTAAATAAGTAGTCTTCTTAGATATATTACTAGTTACTTTTCCACCCATATTTTCAATTCTCTCTATAATATTTTCTCTAGATAAACTTGGCAGAGTTCCTGTTAAAACAAAAATATTGCCTTTAATTAAATTTGAACTATTTTTATCCTGTAATTCTTGTATCTCTACATTTTCCACCAGTTCAATCCCTACTAAAAACAATCTTCTAATAACATCTATATTATAAGTCTCTAAAAAGAAATCTTTGATGCTTTGGGCTACAACCAAACCAACATCTGGGATTTGCTGCAAGGCCTCTACATCTGCTTCCTGTATCCTACTAAAATTATTAAAGTATCGAGCCAATCCCCTAGCAGTAGTTATACCTACATTTGGAATTCCTAGCGCATATATAAATTGTGCCAACATAGGATTCTTACTCTTTCTAATAGACCCTAATAAATTGGCAGCAGACTTCCTCCCCATACGGGGCAAACTACTGAGTTTGTTTTCATCAAGTAAATATAGGTCTGCAAATGTACTAACTAATCCTGTATCCACCAACTGCTCTATCAATTTATTTCCCAAGCCATCAATATACATACCCCGGCGTGATGCAAAATGTATAATTGCCTGTTTTTTCTGTGCTGGACAGAACAAGCCTCCTGAGCATTTTAATACTGCCTCAGTATTCATTCGTATTGTTTTAGCACCACATTCTGGACACCGATCTGGCATAATAAACGGATAGGCATTATCTGGACGATGCTCTAACACCACCTCTACTACTTCGGGAATAACATCACCTGCTCTGCGTACAATAACACTATCACCAATCATTACATTCTTTCGTTTAATCTCATCTTCATTATGAAGAGTTGCCTGAGTTACAGTAACACCACCAACAAATACTGGCTTTAACTTTGCAACTGGAGTTAAAGCTCCTGTTCTGCCTACCTGTATATCAATACCCAATAGTTCAGTTATAACTTCCTGAGCCGGGAATTTGTGTGCTATAGCAAAACGAGGTGCTCGGGAAATAAACCCTATTTTTTTTTGTTGCACAATACTATTAACTTTATAAACTACTCCATCTATATCATAGGGTAGCTGCTCACGTAATTCTAATATCCTCCTATAATAGGTTAATAGTTCTTCAGCATTATGCACTACATCACTTTCCCTAGAAATTGGGAACCCACTAGCAGAAATATATTCCATCATATTGCTATGTGTGTCGCATGGTATTCCATCAACAGTATAGCCACCAACCCCATATGCAAAAAAAGTTAGTTTACGGGTAGCAGTAATTTTAGGGTCAAGCTGACGCAAAGAACCAGCAGCTGCGTTACGGGGATTAACAAATAATTTTTCATTCTTTATTTTCTGCTGTTGATTAAGCTCAATGAAATCTTTCTTTAACATCAAGACCTCTCCACGTATTTCAACAAAATCAGGAATATTATAAGAACTAGTATTTAAACGCAGGGGAATTGATTTAATTGTACGGAGATTTGATGTAACATCTTCCCCTACCTCCCCATCACCTCTGGTAGCACCAGTTGTGAGAATACCATTCTCATAACATAAACTAACTGCGAGACCATCAAATTTTGGTTCCACTACGTATTCAATACTTTCATTTCCTAATTGCTCACTTAAGCGCCGATCAAATTCCCTTACTGCATCCATTTCGAACTCGTTGCTAAGAGATAACATTGGTACGCGATGAACAACTTGAGAAAATTTTAAAAGAGGAATGGAACCTACACGTTGAGTTGGGGAATGGGTTGTAATTAAATCAGGGAAACATTGCTCTAATTCTCTTAATTCTAGAAAAAGTTTATCATATTCATAATCTGGAATACTAGGTGAGTCCAAAACAGAATATAAATAATTATGTATCTCTATTATCTTTCTAAGAGACTCAGACAAACTAATCTTTAGTTTAAAATTTGAAGGATCCAGCCTTAAACTATCTCTATTTCTTTTAAGATCCCGTTGATAAGGCTTTAGGTTATTAATTAACTCAGATCTTGTATTTTGAGAATTTTTTCTAAAATACTCATTCACACAAATAACCTCAGTGCTATCTCTCCTCCCGCAGGAAGATTCTTTGACTCCATTGCAGTATGTATTTCAATTAGCTTGTATTTAATCCTTTCAATCCCACTATCACTTAGAGGAACCTTATTATCATCAACCATTATACCACCTAAGGTTGTTGCAAAAGTTCCTGCAAGATTTGTCATTTGATCAAACACTCTATCTCCATTCTTAATTCTTGGCACATCAAATAAAAATGTAACGCCACTAGTAGTCATTTTCCTCATATTTTCAGGCAGAAAAGGTGTTTTTTCATAATTTTGGAGAATAAATTTAACATCATCATTCTCCTCCTGAATATTAAATACTCCTCCACTCTCAAGCTTAAACCCAGACGCCTCTGCTAAAGAACGAATTTTTGTACCAGTAAATGCTCCACCATCTTTACTAATAACATTAATCCCAATCATAATATCTACATCAGCACAAAATTGATCAAGTAAAACAGCTTTATTATATGCCTCCCTGATATCTAAATCATCAGTAACTGCATTATTTAGTTCTGCAAATTCCTGCACCATGTCACGAAACTCAGACAAACTAACCTCGGTCACAGGACCAGACCGATCAACAAGTTGTAAACAAGCCCTCAAACATTTGTACTCTATATTCCGACCAGATTCTGGTGTAATCTCTTCCCAAGTTCCACCTATAAATTTTTGCCCATACCAGTGTACTGGCTTCACAAAGTCAACCTTCCTTTGTAATATATCCACAAGATATAGTACAGTAATAGAGTCTCTAAACTGAATATTCACCACATAGTCAACAACAGGAGCATTATTTTCTTCCTGCCTAATACGCTCGTTATCTATATTTAAACTCTGGTGTAATGGACTATCATCTTCAGCTCTATCAATAGATTCATTAGTTCCATTAATTTTATACTGAACCTGTTCCTTTAACTGAATATTAGGCTTAGTTGTTTCTTCCTCTTTATTAATTAAATTAATATATTCCTGCTCTAGCTGATTTTCAGAATCAACCATTTCCAAATCTTTTATACTTGGCTCAACTCTTGAATCTCCAATAATTTCACTATTTATTTTCGGTTCTATTCTTTCTTTTTCTACTTCTAATAAAACGTCTTCGTATTTATTATCAAATGCTTCTTCTGTATTACGCTGACTCCGGCGCTGTTGTAACCAATTATAGAAAATCACTACCAAAATTATTACGATCCCAGCAACAATCAAATTAATTTGTAATTCACTCATATTTATCTGACTCATGCTTTATTACCCAACCTCGGCTACTTTATTAAATCTTACAGCTTCCTCAATATCAACAGCAACAACTCTTGAAACACCTTGCTCCTGCATTGTTACACCAATTAACTGCTGTGCCAGTTCTATAGTAATTTTATTATGGCTAATAAATAGACATTGCGTCTGTTCTGACATTTTTCTTAATAAATCACAAAAACGCTCAGTATTACTGTCATCTAATGGGGCATCTACCTCATCTAGTAAGCAAAATGGAGCAGGGTTTAGCTTAAATAATGAAAACACTAATGCCAATGCTGTCAACGCCTTCTCACCACCAGATAGAAGCTTAATAGAGCTATTCTTCTTTCCTGGGGGCTGTGCGTTTATTTCAACACCAGAATCCAGAATTTCTTCTCCACTTAGTTTCAATTTAGCGTTCCCACCACCAAATATAGCTGGAAAAATATCATCTAAATGATTGTTTACCTTATCAAAGGTATCAAGTAAACGTTCTCTAGTCTCCCGATCTATACGCTTAATAACATTCTCTAAAGTCTTAACTGCTTCCTGTAAGTCACTAAACTGAGAATCAAGATAAATTTTACGCTCTTTTGATATAGTTAATTCTTCTAAGGCAGCAAGATTTACTGCACCTAATTTCTCAATTTCAGAATCAAGATAATTAATATTAGACTGTATTTTAGAAGGCTTAGTTTTACCCAAAATCTGCTGTAATTCTTCTTCTTTTGCACCAGATTCTTCTAATTTTTCATGAAATTGCTTCTCTAAAATCAAAGCCTCCTGCTCCTTTAGACGCACTTGATTTATTGATTCTCGTAAAGGTCCCATCTTCTGTTCAGAAGCAACACGTTCTTGCTCCATTTTTTGTAAATCTTTAGTAACACCTTCTAATATACCACGTGCAGTCCTAAGGAACTCCTCTTTCTGTTCTCGTAATACTAAACACTCTTGCATCTGATTATTTAAAGCAGAACCATCAAAATTATTTTGCTCAGTCTCTAATTTATCCAGGTTAGATCTAAACTCAACTAGACCCCCTTCAATACCAAGAATAGCATTTTCAATATCAACAATTTTATTCCTACAAGTCTTTTTATAAAAATCAATTTCTTGCATTTCCTTCTCTATATTTCTCACATGATTCTGCTGCTTATTAAGAATTTCTTCAGCAACTGATTCTTTATCTTTCTCATTTTTCACTTTCTCTTGTAAATCTAAAACTTGACACTGATATTCACTTAATTTTTCTTCTAATTCTTTCTTTTGAGAACTCTCAATATCTATTTGCCTTATAATCTCTGCAAGTTCAATTGAAATTTGTTTTCCACGCTGATCAGAGTGTTGTGCCAATTGTGTTAATTTCAGCGCCTGTATTTGTAAATTATGATAATTTCTCTGAAGCTCTTCACTATTAATACGTATTTGTGAAATTAATCCCTCTAATTTAGCACAATCTTTCTCAATAGCGACTAAGGAAGATTTCTGCTTAATAAGCTTAGATCCTATTTTTTCTACATTATTCTTAATCTTAACTATTTCTCTTTGACGCACTAACACCCCATGCAATTGAGTATCAGGGGCATAATATGTAAGACTATGTTGGGTAAAGAAATGTCCTTCTGGTGTCACCAATATTTCACCTAAAGAAAGATCTTTCCGTTGTAAAAGTCCATCTTTGATACTCTTGACAACATAAATTCCTCTTAGCCATTCCTTTAATACTGATTTAATCCCAGTATCTTCACAAGTCAAATACCATTCTAATGATTTCCAGCCTTTCTTATTATGTAACATCTTTTCACTCAATTCTTGCTCTACTAAAGATGCTGTCTCAAATAATGTCCATTTTCCAGGAGGAGAATCTTCTAACCAATCCTGCACAATCTCTAAACTCTCTAAAGAAGAACTATTAAGCCGTTCACGTAAAACTGATTCTAAGGCATTTTCCCATCCTTTTTCAATTTGAATGCTTTGCCATAAACGCGGTAAAACATCTAACTTATATTTTGTAAGCCATTCACTTAATCCATCATCATTCTCAAGCTGATTCTGAAGACGCTCCAAAGCTAAAGAACGAGCTTCCATCTGAGTATTTTCCTGTTCAAGCAATTGTTTCTTGATTGTAATTTCACGTTTAGCTTCTTCTGCTTTTAAAAGTTTCTCCTCAGTTTCTTTAAAGTGCTCCTGTTTTTTCTCAAGTTCAGATTCAATGCTTCCTATTTCTTCTTGTAGCTGTATGAGTTTTGAACTATCAGGCTGTGTAAGTGCACCCTGCTCCTCCAAAAGTTTTGCTCTACGTAATTCAAGTTGCTGCAAAGATTTCTTGACATGAGTACGATTACTCTCTTCTAGCTCCCTAGCCTGTTCAGTAAGAAGTAATTTACTCTGAATTTCTTTTGATTTTTTCTGCTGCAATTGAAAATCTTCTTGTGTTTGCGGCAATTTTTCATTTTCTCTAGAAGCTTGCTCCATATTATTCTCAAATTTCACACTTGCTTTCTCAAACTCCCCATGCCATTTTTCTAAGCTCTCGGTATAACCCTCTAACTGTTCTTCATGATTCTTAATCTGGTTTTTGGCTACAGTAATTTGCTGTCCAACACGCTGCTTATTATCACGCAAATGCTGTATTTGTTGCTCAATTCTCGCCACCTCAGCGTTAGCTTCATATAATTCTCCCTGACCTATATGCAAGCTGTCACTAGCAGCATAATGCTTTACACGGCCTTCTTCTAAAAGGGTTTCTATGTTTTGAAAAGTTGAGTTTTCTGCCTCTAACTCTAATTCTAATCGCTGGATTTCTTTCTCCCTACGAACACGTTGAGCTCTAGCCTCCTGTTTACGTGCCAACCATAATAAATTATACGTAACACCTAATTTTTCCCGCATATCTTTAAATTTACCAGCAACCTCTGCCTGTTCTTCTAGATGCTGTAATTGGTTTTCTAACTCCTGACAGATATCCCCTATCCGTGATAAATTTCCCCTAGTATCACGCAAACGAAGTTCAGTTTCCCGACGACGAGCGTGATATTTAGAAATCCCTGCAGCCTCCTCCAAAAATGAACGCAATTCTTCAGGCTTTGCCTCTATTACTCTTGAAATCATACCCTGTTCAATTATTGCATAACCATGGCCACCAATTCCTGTTCCAAAAAAGACATCAGCTATATCACGTCTTCTAACATGAATATTATTCATATAATATGTAGAATCACCACCCCTCAACAGAACTCGTTTGATGGAAATTTCTGCATATTCTGACCACTTCCCCCCAGCCTTACCAAGGCTATTATCAAAAACTAATTCTACACTTGCACGCCCTACAGATTTACGATTAGTAGACCCATTAAAAATTACATCCTGCATCGAGTCCCCACGTAAAGCAGAAGCTTTTGATTCTCCTAGTACCCATCTAACTGCATCGATCACATTAGATTTCCCACATCCATTAGGACCTACAACTCCAACTAAAGTACTAGGGACAGGAATAACGGTCGGGTCAACAAAAGTTTTGAATCCAGAAAGTTTAATATGTGAAAGACGCAATTTTTTTCCGTAACCAGTTATAATTGAATAAAATCAAAGTAACAATATGAAATTCTTATTAGTTGTTTTTTAAAAATCATATATATTTTAACCGATTTGCTTAAGATAAGAGAATGCCAAAAAAACCTACATTTAAATTAGAAACCTTTCCTAATCCTTCTACAAAAAGAGATTATCACATTCACATGGAGATTCCTGAATTTACTTGCCTATGCCCAAAAACTGGGCAACCAGATTTTGCAACTCTTATACTTGATTATATCCCTGACAAGAAATGCATTGAACTTAAAAGTCTTAAACTCTACATTTGGTCTTTCAGAGAAAAAAATGCGTTTCATGAAGCGATTACTAATCATATTCTTAATGATCTTATCTCTGCTACAAAGCCCAAATATATGAGGCTTATCGCCAAATTCTATGTGCGTGGAGGCATATTCACAAATATTGTAGCAGAACATCGTAAACCCAAATGGAAACAGAAACCTATCGTTCATTTAGAAATATTTGAGAAACAATCAAATACAAAACCATAAGCCAATCACCTCACATTAAATTTATATCATAAGGACTAAATAAAATCAGATGCTTAAACTGTACAAATCAAATTAATAGGCACTAGCTACGATGATAAAGACCAATTAATTCAGAATATTCTATTATATGGCCTTCTATTTTCTCTTCTAATATTTCCTTAGTAGGCCGTTGTAAATCAGATAGCACTATATCAATAGCGTAAAGTTTATGAAAATAACGATGGGTACCAATTGGAGGACATGGACCACCATATCCTGTACGTTGCCAATCATTGATACCCTCCAATATACCTAATGGCATGCCTATTACAGAAGCATTCTCAGACAATTTATCAATATCTGGTGAGATATTATATAAAACCCAATGAACCCATGTCATTTTAGGATTAGCAGGGTCAGGTGCATCCGGATCATCAACAATTAAAACTAGACTCTTAGTGCCTATAGGTATACCACTCCAAAATAATTCAGGAGAGATGTCCTGGCCATCACAAGTATGGCGGATTGGAATCATTCCATTGTGTACAAAAGATCCTGATGTAATTTCTAATTTTGCCATTTTATTCTCCTCATCACTCAAGAATAATTTAATTACAGATACAATTAAAAAAGGGATACCACATATACCTAATAGTAAATAACCCTATAGAAATGATCAGTAAGAATACCACTACACTGGTATAATTGTACTCTTAATCTAAAGGTAAGTTTATTCAATTCATATTAACCTTATCTTCATCCTGATTGCTTTAATGAAACTAACATGCTCTAATTAATACTATTTAATTTATAAATAAAAGATAATACTTATTTAAAAAAATCATGGCTATTAGATAGATTAAGTATTAATTAAAAGATTTAATTAAGTAGACCAAAATTTACTCTATCTAAGGTACTCAACAATTATTTCAGAACTACAGTGATATTATCTAAATACATAATAATCTAAATTCGTAAATACTATTATTCTGGGTCGTTAGCTCAGCTGGTAGAGCAACGGACTCTTAATCCGAAGGTCGGGAGTTCGATCCTCCCACGACCCACCAGAAAAAACAAAGAGTTACAGGTTTATTCCTGTAGCTCTTTGTTTATTTAATGTATCAATTGCTACTAATTTGCTACTTTTGACACTAAAAATCATAAAAAATTGACACATTCCTACTATTAAAAATCTACAGTAAAATTATAAATTTACAATTAAGTCAGTTTAACGGCGTTTTCCTGGCCTCATGCATATTCTTAGAAATGTACTGCGAATTTTCAGAAGTTTAAGAAAGGAAAAAACATGTTAATTAATGAAAATAAATCAGCAAAAATTCTAGAAGTTGCGTCTTCAATCCTCAACATCTGTAGTAAAACAATAGAACTGATGACTACTGAAAGGCTACGGCAAGATTAGAATAGCTTACCTTCCCGTAATTAAAGAAAATCTAACCCTTAAGTCACATCTAAATAACCTATCAGAGGTGTTAGAAACGCCAGTACAAGATCGCAATTGATAGTCGATGAGATAGCTAGAATTCATGCAGCAAGCCTTCATAAAAATTAAATTACTCTGAAGATAGAAGAACACTGGTTAAGATAAATTTTATAGAACTAGTTACAAATGTTAAGAAGAATTAGCACTTATATAGTGAGAAAGGAAATTCAGCATTATTGGAAAAAGAAAGATAATACAAAATATGGCAATAACTGGATGCCTCTTCAACGTTTTCACGAAACCTTTTAATAAATCCCATATCATAATCTATTCCAATAGTGCTAAATGTTATTTACCGCCCCTTACTAAATCTAGATACATCATTAAAGATTCTCTTATATTACTGTAGAAATTGAGAAATTTTAATTTATATTTTAATAAATACAATATACATAACACCTAGAGTAATGTATTGTTAAAATATTATGGATAATACAACCAAAACATTTAATATTGTTGTAGAGTATTGCAAAAATCACGGCACTCTCTTAACCGAAAAGAGAAAGTATATTTTGAAGGCACTTATAGAATCAGATAAAGCTTTATCAGCATATGAATTAGTAGATTTTATAAAAGAAAAATATCAGCAATATATCCCTGTTATGTCGATTTATCGAATTTTAACTTTTCTAGAAAAGAAACATTTAATTTATAAATTTAATATTTCTGCTAGATATATATCCCTTAATTGCTCGCATTTTCTAAATAGTACACAATGTAATTGTCAATTTATAATTTGTAATAAATGCAACAAAGTAGAAAAAATAAATTTTCAGGAAAAATTTATGAAAAATATTAATTCTTCCGTTAAGGAAGTGAATTTTAAATTGATAAGATCACAAATAGAAATGGTTTGTTTGTGTAATAACTGTCTTCAAGAACCAGAAATTACATGACCTTAAAGCACTTTACAAAATCTACATTTTGCAATTGACGCATTCCTAACATAATTTTGGCATTTAGCTATAAAAGAAGGAATAGATAGAATTATAAATAAATTGGCATTATTTACTACTATAGTTTACTCGATTTTCTCCTAATCTTAATCTCGAGTTATGTAGTCTGCGGCCTCCTATAACTCACCAAAAGAAGAATATATATCATATTAGGTATATAGTTATGTAAAATTATTCAAAAAATCAAATGAAAAAACTATTTCTATCCCTAATATCTTTTTTACCCCTTATCTCTTGTTCAATTGAGACAGATTCTGTGATTGAAAAAAATGGTCTTTTTTATTCAGAATCTGGCTTCAATGGACTACCTTTTACTGGTGAAGTAACTGGAAAAGAAAAAGGAAAAGTAAAGGAAGGGAAAAAAATAGGTAAATGGGTTGGTTATCATAATAATAAAAATTTAAGGTATACAGGAAATTACAAGAACGGGAAAGAGGAAGGAGAATGGGCTTATTATTATAATAATGGGAAATTAAAATATAAAGGAAATTACAAAAATGGGAAGGGAAATGGTGAATGGACTTATTATTACGACAATGGACAGATAAGCAGTAAAGGAAATTATAAAAACGGTAAAGGAGATGGTGAGTGGATTTATTACTACGAGAATGGACAAATAAGTAGTAAAGGAAATTATAAGAATGGAGAGAAAATTAGTAATTAAAGTAGGATTAAGAAATTATAGTATGATAAATATTCTACACAAGATACATTGCTTAAGATAATTGAAGCAGTTATTGCATAATGAGAAATTTATAGATATCCTAAAAAGTCTTATCTAAGATAATAGTATTAATTTTTAGTATAGTCATTACAAATAAAATGATTCATTTATCTGTACCAGAACCATTCAATGGTGGTTCTGGTTTTTAACTATTTCTATGAGAATAGACGATTCTACAGCTATGAAGAATGAAAGAATGACTAATGCAATTCAGCTAGCTAAGCATTATTTTGATCTTTCAAATAAGGGGAAGCTAACTGATATCAAAAAGCTATTTACATCTTCTAGTACCTACAGCTCCGCAAGTGCTGAATTTTATCTTGGTGCTGATCAAATTATGGATATGCAGACGGAATTTTTTTCCAATTTCAAAACAATGCGGTGGGATGTTCATACTGTTAACGAAGTTAAACCAGGAGTAATTCTTTTTGAGTTTACCTTTACTGGCAAAAACCTCAACGGGGAAACAGTACACCGTTCTGGTAAGGAATATGTAGTAGTATACAATGGTAAAATTCAGCATGTTGAGGTTCGAAATAAAGATTGAAATACTAGGGATCAATTCAGAATTAAAAATATAAAACCCATACCTGATTCTGATACGAACAATAAATTCTTATATGTAACCAACGACAACTCTATACCTTACGCCTATTAATTAATGCAATTAGCATATACCCATCTTCTCTCTGTATAACCGCTACCGCAACTTTTACTAATGATAAATTTTGATTGTTTCTTATAATTCCTTTTTACATGAGAAAATATTCTGCTATACATCTATAATTAATGATCATTGGTATAATAAATAACTAAGATGCTTCCAATTTTAATCAGGCCATATTCTTTCTTTATACTGCTGCTTTAGAAGAATTTCAGAGTCAGTTAAATTCAATAAATCATTAGGAGATGTTAATTCTAATACTGTAGATTTTAATTTTACTTCTGGAATAATTTTTTTATTCTTATTAGTAGTTAATGGTGCTTTAGATTTTGATTTTACTTCTGGAATAATTTTCTTAGCTTTACGTGTGCTAGCAGCCATTTTTACAGAAAAAAGTTTTTTATTCATAACCTAAAACCTCATCAATAACACCATCAATTTCTTCAGATGCAGCTCGCCCACGATAGCCAAGATCATAAACGCTACAACCTTCTAAAGCAGATGTCCTATAGCTTGCACGACGCCCTAAACGATTACGTAAAACGGGAATATTAATTTCTTGTAATGCATCATCCATTCCTCTCGACATTGCACTTCTAGGTTCAATCTGATTAAGTAAAATGAATGGTAATATTTTTGGGTTTCTCTTCTGCGCCTGTTTAATTAACTCTTCAATACGCGTACTCGCCCACAAGTCCATTGGTGATGGCAATAAAGGTACAAGTAAAACTTGAGAAACTGACATTACACCCATAATAGACCCTGATTTAATCTCAGGTGGGCAGTCAATTACTATATAATCAAATTCAGCTTGGAGCTGTTCTACTTGTTTGTCTAATCTATCCTCTGCCAGAACCACTTCAACTGGAAATCTACTTGGATCTCCTGATAATTCAGTCCACAATGTAGCAGATCCCTGAGGATCTGAATCAATCACAATACAGCTCCTCCGGCGCATCAAACCCGCCGCTACATTCATCGCTATGGTAGTCTTACCGACTCCTCCCTTTTGATTTGCAACTGCTATTACTCCAGTGTCCATGGCATAAGTAATGCTAAATTAACTCATCTATACTATGTGCAAATGCTTTATCCGCAACACTTAATTTTTTGGTATTGCTGGCATATACAGTTATATTCGCATAAGTTACTCCAAAACTGATATCCGGATAGTATTCTTTTTCCTTAGATAAATCGGCAAGGCGATCCAAAAATATTCTAAGTTTATTATAGTTCTCAAATTCGAATCGTCTAAACAAACCAGGTGGATGGTCTTTGGTAGTCCAGCACTCAACATTGTCTTTATCCATCACTGCCCCTCGAGTATATTAATAATACACTAACCGTATTAAAAATATTAAATGATGCTAGAAAGTTCAATAATGCTATAGCACTAAACTAATTATGCTGTTCTAAATAATGAAGTAGTTGCTGAAATTATAATTCAACAACTACTTCATACACTTAATTTACTCGCTATATCTATATTATACTATTATAAAAAACTAAACTATATCAGCTTTATTTACTAGTAACTTCACTATCACGACCACCTTGAGCAGTAGCCTTAACCGTAAGAATCGGTTCTATTTCACTATCTGGACGAGCAATAATATGTGCAGCAGCCAAACCATCACCAACACGTTCACAAGCGTCAGCACCAGCACGAACTGCTGCGTTCACAGCACCAGTCTCACCACGTACCAATATAGTGACATAACCACCACCTACAAATTGGCGCCCAATAAGACGTACCTCTGATGCTTTGGTCATAGCATCAGCTGCCTCAATTGCCGGAACTAAACCACGTGTTTCTATCATCCCTAGCGCTATACCCATTTTTTCGTTTGCCATTTCTCTTCTCCTACCGTTAAAGTTAAAATTGCTAAATCAAATACTGCTTATTAAAAAGCGCAGCATAATTGCCAAACTATTCCCTATCTCTAATTTACCAGTCATCTTCGCTCCAATGATCAATAATCCCACCAATAGTTAGATCAGTAATAATTTTTGGATTATCAGTAGCTAATCTTGCAGCTGTTCCCCCCATAGTAATGACAAAATCACCTGGCTTACAGCCAACAGGATCCAACGCAACACTTAATGCACCTGAAGCATCCTCAACGACACGTAATGATTTGGAAGCTAACCAAGAATTACGCTTTGTCG
>CEUQ01057547.1_pt1 | contig 28228 bp, 24 predicted proteins | sample 361491 | NCBI WGS metagenome assembly CEUQ01 (sample SAMEA2622796, study PRJEB7988) | marine metagenome | biome: marine biome (ENVO:00000447); feature: marine epipelagic mixed layer (ENVO:xxxxxxxxx); material: "saline water (ENVO:00002010), including plankton (ENVO:xxxxxxxx)" | depth 120 m | reverse complement strand
TTGGTGGTGGTGGATGAATGGACCCTGCAGAAAGACTCTCTAGCAAACAAAAGCAGATTTCAATTAGCGAGTTCTTCGAGAAGAACAAGCACTTTCTAGGATTCGATACACTTCAGAGATCGATCATCACAGCTGTAAAGGAGTCAGTGGATAACTCTCTAGATGCTTGTGAGGAAGCAAGGATACTCCCTGAGATACATGTGGAAATTAAGAGAATGAAGGGAGACCGACTGAGGCTGATTACGCAAGACAATGGTCCGGGAATTCCCAGAGAGGACATCGAGAACGTGTTTGGGAAGTTTCTACTGGGTTCGAGGTTCCATGCAATCAGACAAACCAGAGGGCAACAGGGAATTGGCATCACCGGGGTAGTGATGTACAGTCAATTGACTGCCGGTTCAAAGACAAAGGTAGTGTCCAAGATTGCCAGAGACTCATCGGCGGTTTTCGTTGAACTAGGGATTGACACAAGGAGGAATCGGGCAACGAAATCTGGCGAAACCAGAGACATATGGTTGGATGAGAAAACAGAGGAGAGCGTTTCTCATGGATTAAGGATAGAGTGCGAGATGCGAGCAAAGTACCAGAGGGGAAGGCAGTCTGTTCACCAGTACCTCCGAATGACTTCAATTGTGAACCCTCATGCTAGTATCTCCCTGGTGGTACGCGATAGAGACGGGAGTGTTATCGAAGAGGGGGATTGGCAAAGGACTACCGAGAGGCTGCCACGAGAAGTTAGCGAGATACGCCCTCACCCCCATGGGATACAACTAGGATCTCTTCAGAGGATGTTGAGAGAGTCCCAAGAGAGGAAGATGACTTCCTTCCTCAGACACAATTTCTCTGGAGTGAGTATGCGAGCTGCACGGGAAATCCTTGCGGCAGCGGGATTGGACGAAGGCAGGAGTCCAAAGAGAATCTCGGCAGATGATGCACAGGGGATGGTGGCTGCTTTCAGGAAAGTCAAGTTGCTGGCTCCACCTACCGATTGTCTTTCACCAATTGAGGACCTGCTAATCAAAAAGGGACTGTCGAAAGCCATAGACTCTCGTTTCGCTTCTACCATTACTAGGAGTCCCAAGGTTACCCAAGGGAATCCATTTCAGATTGAAGTTGGGTTAGTATTTGGAGGGGATCTTAGTGCAGATGGTCCAATAGAGGTTCTGCGGTTCGCAAACAGGGTACCCCTGATGTATCAACAGGGGGGTTGCCTCCTCACAAAGGCACTAGAGGCCGTTGATTGGAAGAGGTACGGTTTGGATCACCCGGGAGGGAAGGGCATCCCCAAGGGACCTGCGGCGGTCCTAATCCACCTTGCATCAACAAATGTACAATTCACTAGCGAGGCGAAGGAGGCTGTGTCGGACAATGAAGAGGTGTTCGAGGAGATTAGGCTAGCCATGCTAGAGGTTGGCAGGGGTCTGAAGGGCCATCTGAAGAAGAGTTCGCAGAGGAAGAAAGCCAGAGAGAAGTTCGAGTTGATCAACATAATTCTCCCCGAGATCTCTAAGAAGTCCTCGGAATTACTATCGAGGGAGGAACCTGATTTAGCCCCGATTATCACGAAGATAATGGATGCTGTATTCTGTGAAGAAGAGTTGGGTTGGGATGATGAGAGGAAGCTTGCTACTTGCTCAATTACGATTTACAACTACACTGCTAGGGCAAGGGCGTATACAATTCTAGCCAAATGGCCTGAAAGTGAGGGGACGGCAATAGCCGAAAACGCCCTTGGTGGGAGCAAGCAGGCCAGTGGCCTCTGGGCTTGGAGGCTGGATACGCTAAATCCTGGCTCTGCTACTACAATTCACTTCGGCGTCTCAGGACTTAGAAAGGGCGAATGGAGTGATGCGGAGATATTCTACAGGGGCAACGGAGAGGTGATCGGAGCGACCAAGATTGACGAGAAGCTGCTTGAGGAATTGAGGAAGTCCGAGGCACTAGAGGCTGCAGAATCAGAGTTCGAGAGTCCCAAGGAGGCCATCTCTCAACTCAAGGAAAGAGCAGAGCAGAGTGAGGTTTCGCAGCCCCAGACATTGGAAGGCGGGCAGACAAGCCTGTTTGGGGACTTCTCAACTAAGGACGAATTGGAGGAAATTGAATGACTATGGATAGACAGAAGACGAAGGAGGAGGTAATCGATGCATTGCATGGAGTCGCCTCAGAGATGCATGACAAGATGTTGAAGGGAAGCCCCCCTACAATGACTCTCCCCGTGAGGTCGAAGTCCAACATCGGATTCGACAAGAAGCTGGGGGTGTACAAGTATGGGAAGAAGAAGACGGTCAGGGATGCGACCTCGCTAGGTTCGGCCCGACAGCTGCTGAGGGCTCTTCACATAACAGAATTCGTAGAGGGGATGATCTCGGATGGAAAGACCTCCACACTTAGGGAGATGTACTACATCTCTGAGGGATGGGGGCATGGCAAGTTCTCCAGCCAGAATGAGAGCAATGGTGTCTCAGAAGACTTGGAAATAGTTACCAAATGCCTGAGGGAGGACTTTGGACTTAGGCCAGAAGAGGATGGGGCTCGAATAATTGGCAACGTGACCTTCGAAGAGAGGAATCGCAGAGGCGACTGGATGAGGATTAACTGTCGTGACGACGTTGGTGATTCCGGTTACGGAGTACCATACAATGTGGAGTCTGAGAAGCTCCGAATGGTCGAAGAGGACATTGACTTCGTGATGGCGATTGAGACGGGCGGGATGTTCGACAGGCTCGTGGAGAATGGATTCGATGAGGAGGCAAGATGCGCATTAGTCCATCTGAAGGGACAGCCGGCTAGGTCGACTAGGAGGATAATGAGGAGGATGAGCGATCAGTGGAACAAGCCGATTATGGTATTCGCAGATTGCGACCCGTGGTCGTTCAGGATTTATGCAAGCATAGCATATGGTGCGATAAAGACGGCTCATATCTCCGAGTACTTAGCAACCAAGGAAGCGACCTATCTGGGGATAACCGCAGATGACATCCTGGCTTATGACCTTCCAAGCGACGATTTGACTAAGCAAGACCTTAATGCTCTGAATGCAGAGCTTAGCGACCCTCGATTCGCAACGGGATGGTGGCAGGAACAGATCCAACTGATGCAGGAGATTGGTAAGAAGGCGGAGCAGCAGTCCCTTGCCAAGTACGGCCTAGACTTCGTTACGGACACCTATTTGCCGGAAAAGCTTGGGGCGATGGGGATCACATACTGAAAACAACCCTGATAGATGGATGGCTAGAGGGGGGGTTGTGTCGGCACGAAGAAGGCGATGGGCTCGCATAGCTACAGGGTCTTCAGCGGTCCTTCTCCTATTAGCAGTAATTTCACTCTTGCAGGTGTCTGATGAGATAATTGAGTCATACGACCCCGAGGCCAACTATATCGTAAAATTAGAACCGGGGGATTCGGGGTCTTTTGGTATCGAGGAGTCCACGACGGTGACTGCTCTGAGGGTATCTGATGGTGGAACTCCGGATTCTGAACTCACTCTGATAGACGCTTCAGGCTCTGAAGTAAGTGGGAGCAAACCGGGTTGGATGGAGCCTATTCGCATTGGTTCTGACGAGGAGACGGTGTACTCGCCGGTAAGGGCATTCAAGGGCTTGAAGGGCAACTATACGCTGCAAAATCAAGGTGATTCGGATCTTTGGCTTGTCGACGAAGGGGTTTCTGCGAACAAAATGTTAGGGAACCTCTGGCTGTATCTTTTCTACATTGGGTGCTGCATAGGTTCTCCAGTTGGTCTAGTTGGAATTATTCTAGCGATCATGGTTTGGACGGACAAAAGAAAGTTGCCTGATCAATTCGTAATTATCGATAATGGGAGCGTGATTATAGACGACGCGCAGAATGAGTTTTCTGCTGTAGAGAGGATCGAGGAGGCCCCCTCCCCATTCCGGGTAGTCGAAAGTCGAGCTACCGAAAACTCGCCAGAGGCTGAGGTCGATGAGACTTGGAAGGAGTGGGATGAAGGGTGACGGGAATCCTATTATCTCCATTAGCATCTAGATTGGGTTTTTAGAGGATGTTGACTACCCAACCTTGAGTTGGTAAGTGATGGTAGGGTTCGATGAGTCCCTCAGCATACTAGAGAATACCACAAGGAGGGCCATACTCAGGCACTTGGTCAAAGAGCCCCATTACCCGCTTCAACTCTCTGAGTTACTAGATGTGAGCCAACAAGCTGTCGTCAAGCATCTCAAAGTCCTGGAGGAGGCTGGATTCGTTGATTCGGAGGTCAAGAAGTCAGACAAGGGGGGCCCTCCAAAGAAGGTGTACAGAGTGAATCAGTCATTTTCAATACGCCTAGACCTAGGGCCAGACCTGTTTAGGGCCGAACACCGGAAGATGCCCAGGGGTATGCGGTTGTCCGGGAGTCTGCCTAGTAATCTAGAGAATGTGATTGGGAGGATAGGGACTAGGAAGACGCTACCCATGGTTGACGCGATGGGGATTCTGTCAGAGTTGGATGCAGCTTTGGAGAGCGTTGACAGGCAGAGGGACTCGATAATTGCTCTACATCAGCAGGTCATGCACAAAGTATCCCCCAGTGTCGATGAGAGTTTCGAGTCATACGAGGAAAGACAGCTAGCACACGCGATGATGAGGCACCCGAGGAGGCCCTTGGACCTGGATGCTTTCTCGCAGGGAATGCGAATTCAGTCGATGCATGCTGAGAAGATGATGGACACGCTGAGAGATCGGCTGATGAAGGACTTCGCCACTAGTTCGGGTTCCTTCGTCGCTGGAAGGGAGTCGATGCCTCTACCTTGGTGGATGGCCAAGTAGATCAGAAGACCATGTCGTCGTCGTCGGATCCGGGAAGAAGGCTGCTAAGTTCAGAGAACCTTGCCAGTGCCTCTACTCTCCTGCCCCAAATAACGTAACCAGCGACCCCAAAGAGGGAGAATGTCGCTCCGATGATTATGGTTGGTACTGCGTACCTGACGACTAGCTCCCTTCCGACATCGAGAGAGCCCAGTGGGGACTTCATGTTCCCAATCCTCTCGATGTTGTTGTTCTCGTCCGTCTCTACGATGTTATTGTCTGGGTCCACTACCACTACGATATCGTGATTCCCAGGTTCGACCATGTATAGCAGGGTAATTGGGTCTGACTGATCGGTATCCGACTGGCCGATGGGCATGATGGCGTTGACAATCTGCCTGTAGACGATGTTCTCCTCTTTGCATCCGTTCCTCTTGATGTCCGACTCTGACTGGTCCTTGCACAGGATTATGTTCACATCGGTAGCATGGGCATTACCCCTGTTTGTAATGAAGACGTTGATGGATAGCATTTCTCCGATTGCGGCCTCTTTTACTGGGGCCACGACGCTCTCGAGGACCAGGTCTGGAGCTCTTAGCCGCATCTCGAGAATCTGTTCGTTGGTATCGCAATCGGGAGGCAGGTTATCTGGAAATCCGTCTGAATTGCTGTCCAGAGTGCAAGAGTCAGTCCAAACCTCGGTCTCATCGAAGTCCCCTCCCTGATCGGATGACCCATGCATAGAGAGGACCTTGATGCCCAGATTTCTATCGGTTAGAGACGCGTCGGGGGCCACTGTGACGATTACTACCAGCTGCAGTGTAGTGTATGGTTGCATCATTGGAAGGGTGACTGTGTTTGCAGCAGTGACATAGCAGTAATCCGGACCTTGCCCCTGTGACAACTGTTGGGTGATTTGGTTCTCTTCTTCCACAGTTAACTCCACGCATGGCTTCTCCAATGTGAATTCGGTACCGAATCCTTCCAGTAGAGCGTAATCGATCTCCCATGTGCTGAGGGATCCGAGGCCCGGTCTAACGGACCAGACATTGGTCACGTCATCATAGGTGTGGTTGTGTATTGTTGGTTGGTCCTCGACATTCCCGAAATTGGAGACGTTTAGTGTGTATCTTACGATTCTGCTTGGAGCAGTGGTCTTGATCTTGCTCTCAACCGTTGGATCCAGTGAGATGTGCATGTCATGGAATTCTATGATTGTGGCTCTAATTACTATCTCATCCTGGACCTTGGTGCCCTCACACGGATCCTCGGTGCAGGGGAACGGCTCCTCGCTCAGAACGTTGAAGGTGATCGTGTAATCGCCTGCAAGAGTCTGCACGGGGACATTGATGAAAATTGGCACTGTCTGGGCTTCGTCCCTGTTCAATTCCTCGAAAAGGATCCTGGGGATGTCCATATCCCAGACATGGGCCCCTCCCTGACTATCTACAATTGATTCGATGGTGATATCGTACCTGTCCTGCCCATTACCCAGATTGGATACCGTGGTGTTCATCTGATAGGATTGTCCGGGGTAAAGGTCGACGATAGTCTCTGGGACGGTTGACTCGAGTTCGTACCTCTGGATTACATTCGTGAGAATCAATACTGAGTCACGGACCTTTGGAGTCCCGTCCAGATGCGCTCGTACGGTTATCGATTCTCCTATTCCTGCGGTTGCATTGAATGGGGAGCACATCTCTGCACTCACTGTGTAGGTGGTTCCAACCTGTGCCCAGTAAATGTCCTGATTGGCTGATGATGGACTGCCTGGCCACTCAGAGAAGTCCAAATCGACCGTCCAATGATCGAATCTCCATGAGTTGATGTCAGAGTCTGCAGGCCTTTCCGTCGGAGCACCGGGAGTTGTGAAGACGATGTGCCCTGGGGTGAAGTATTTGTTGACTTGAATTGGGAAACTAGCGCACTCCCCGGGAAGAACGTACAACTTCGTATCACCGATGTCGAAGACGATGTTCCCGGTCGTCCTGATTGAGACGTTTATCCACAGTTCTAGAACGTCAAACGTCCCTCTGTCCACGGATAGGACAGGTTCACCTGTAGACCATCCCTTCAGGTAGATTGCGAATGTTCCTGGATCCTGAGTCTCCGGGACGCTGACCTTCAGGTTTCTAGTGACGGACTGGCCTGGATCAAGGGAAACAAGGAGCGGGAAGTCGATTCCCCATCCAAATGGCAATGCCCACTCATTCTGTCCCTCCAACGTAGCTGGGTCGTAGAATGCGAAGGTGTCATACACGTTTCCTGTATTCTTGATCGAGATCGAGAATACCGCTGACTTGCCTTGCTCGACGTCTACCTGGTAGTGGCTAGTGTCTAGTTCGATGCCATGAACTACGTCCATCAGAGTCAGAAGGGTGAGTTTGTTGCGAATTGCTGGATCCTTTGATGATGTGGCGATGATGCTTATCTGGGCCAGTTCATCGTCCTTCGCCTGGTAAATCGTTGGAGTTCTGACTCTGAGGTACAGTGGATCTATTGCGCCGCCATCTAGGAAAACCGGAGTGGAGTCGAAAATTGGAGTATTATTGGTCATGTAGAAAAGGGTGGCTGTCCAATTGTTTGGAACCCCCTCCATGGTGACTGTGAAAGTATCCCTGACCAACTCGGCCGGTCCGGGGGTCGGGTTAGCGATTGTGATGTTGAAGGTTGTAAGTTCCCCGGGTTGGATAGTGTGGTAGAACGTCTCAGCGTCAGTAGGGCATTCGTATGGGTATCCCTCTATGTTTGCGTTTGTTTGTATTTTCTCATCACAGGCGAGGGAGAGGTCGACCAGGCCGGTGAGCACGTGAACATAGCAGAGGGTCCACTTGTTTGCATTGGAACCCGCCCAGTCACATCTCTTGTCGGACCAGCCAATGTGTGCACCGCTTCCTAGATCATTCGCGAAAGCCGGAGGCATGCCTCTGTCGAGGTTGAAATCGGGGAATAGGTGTTGTCCGTCCGCAGTGTTGCATTCTGGCTCGCACATTGCCGGGCCGAGTTTGTCGGAAGTCCAATTGGTTACTTCTCTGACCTCCCATGGATCAAGGATTGCCGATGCTATCGAATTTAGAGGGAATCCTTGTGGGTACTTTTCGTTAGTATGGTTCAGCCGAGTGTACATGATTGTCTCCTGCCACTCTGTAAAACTATAATCGATCCAAGAAAGATGGACGTTGTCGAAAGAATCTGTCAGGATTTGTGGGGCTACCGAACTGGGTGCAAACGGGTATTCTTCAGAGGCGCCCTCGCATTGTTCCGGGGTCGAAATCGAGCTTGATGCGATCTGTTTAATTCCGTATGCAGGAAGTCCTTCTGGGACTCCGTCCCACTCTGCGGCCCCTCTTAGTCGAAGCCTTGTGTAGTAAATCTCGTAGGCTCCCTCGATGTCTATGCCTCCTGTGGCACCGTCGCAACCTGGGTATAGTCTGCCGTCCTGCCAAGCTAGGTGTGTGTTGCCGGAGTTATCGAGTGCAATCGAAGGGTGGAGGCTGTATGCTGGGTTGTTTGTAATCTGGGTGTCATTCACGACTACTAGATGCCCGTATCCCTGCTCGTCTTCCGAAGGCCCTAGGTCCTCGACGTAGTACCCATTCTGGTTTGCCTCGGTCCCTGGGTCTCCTCTGCTCCAGCCCGGCCATGGGTTCTCCAGTAGGGAGTGGGGGTCTAGAACCGACATGTAAATCTCGCGCGAGTTGTTCGTAGCTAGGTAGACCATGGCCTCGACCATGATTTCTAGCTCAGAAGAGGACCCGGCGGTAGTTGGGAACTGGTACATCTGCCCCTCAGCAGTGGTGGTTCGTGTGGTTGCGCCGTTGCATGTTCTGGTATTGAGGCCCGAGCCCACAGGGCACTGTGCTAAATCCAGCATGTAGCTACCAACGGCCGTGTCAGAGCCTGCCCAGAGCGGGTAGGGCTTGGTCTGGGCCAAAACACATGCATCGTGAGCCTGGTTAATGCTCGAGGTGTCGTCATTGTCCATTGGGGTTCCGCCATAGGGTCCCTCGTCGGAGATCGGGATTACCACTCGAGTGGCATTGTCGTTCCATCGGTGGTCTAGTGTGGTCGGGGGGTTTGCTGCTAGTCCTTGTCTTCCCTGAATGTCTCTGTATGAGAGGCACGCCCATGTAGCCGCTGGTCCCCAGAACTCGCTGTAGTACCCCCCATCGGCTGGGAGGTTTGTAGCCTGATTGTTGTACACTACCTCTGTCAGTTCTCTAATTCCACCTGAGGAGTCGCCCGGGCCGAGTGGGGTGTTTCTGGGGCCCTGGCTTCCAGAACCCCCTGTCTGGTAGGCATCGGCACAGTTTCCGCTAGTTGCTGCAGCCGGCCAGTTGCCACTAAGCGCATAGAGTGTCTCATACACGCTCATATTTGCGCTGACCAGCATTGGCTTCAACCCCACGAAATATCCTCCACTGGCGAAGTTTCCTCCGTAGAACACTGCACACATATCTGCCCATTCTGCGTTCATCGAACCCGAGGTGTCTATTGGGACGACCATCTCTACTTGGCCGCCTCTGGTGTCATCCCAGACAATCTGAACGAAGTCGTTGATGTCGACTGCGATGTCTGGGTGCCCCTTCTGGCCAAGGATCGGGGTCAGCAGGGTGCTGTCAATCTCGACGATCACGACTCTAGCGACTTGGTCGACTGATAGCATCTTGTAGTAAATCTGAGACTGCTGGTAGTATAGCTCCAGAGGTTCGAATGAGTCCTCCCATACGATATGGGGGTTGTTTTCTGAGTCTACGTCAATAGCTGGCCAATCCCTATTCTGTGGGTTGTTTGCGACTTCGAAGTCGTTTGGTACTACGGAAAGGGTTGAGTCCAGTGATGAGTCCCCGTTCTGATCGTCCAGCGATGGGTCGAGAAGGGTGTACATGATTTTGTATTGGCCGGCCCTATCAGTCCAAACGACATGAACCATGTCATCACTGTCTACAGTGACGTCGGGATGCCATGCCCTGTGTGCTCCAGGATCGGAGATTTGAGTCTCTGAGATCAGGGTTTCCCCCCTTGGGTCTAGCATCTTGTAATACAGGTGGTTTGTGTTGCGGCTCCAGACAACATGCACGTTTCCTTCTGAGTCGGCATCCATAGCCATCATCCTGTCGTTGTGCACACCGCTCTGAACGACTTCTATTGGATCTGTGATGACAATATCACTTGCACTTGCTGGAGACGAGAACGAAGCTAGGAGGCTGAGAAGCATCAGCATGACAATGGCGGCGCCACTCCTCTTGCTCGAGGTTCCTTGCCTTTCGAAGGAACGGTCGTACTGCATCGTATCGTTTCGAATTTCTCGAATACTTAACCTAAACCCCTTACGGTCACTTTTTGCATGTTCCCATGTGCCTCGATCATTACGCCCATTCCAGGGGGTCGAAGTCCTTGCCGAAGCCGCCGGTCTCGTCTGTGTCTATCTCAGATTTCCTCGTCTGCGTCTGTCTAGATCCTCGGCCGGTCTTCTTTCCTTCCCAATCGTCAACGGGCCCTGGCTTCCCTTTTCCATTACCGAAACCGTACTTGATTTGGTGGATCAAAGAGAGTTTTGTCAGCCAGACCTTCCTCATGCTTTGCATAAACTCATTCTGTGTGAGGCCGTCTAGCCAAACTGGCCTTGAAAGGTTGAATGCCTGCAGAGGCCCGGCAACACCATCTTTTCTTTTGCCGACATGGAGGACCCAATCGAGATCTGAAGACGTCATTCTGATTCTGGTTTCATGAAGCCACTCTTCCCAGTCCTCAGAGACCTCTTTGGCCATTTCTCGCATTGACTCCTGTTGCCCTTCGTCTACTCTTGTGATTGAATAGACCAATACTAGATTCCTATTCTTCGGGATTACGATGTTGAAGAGATGACCCTGCTTTGTTGGTGGGTATCGTACGTGGAGGTGGATTATCGCTTGAGGGTCTTTGACCTCTCTGGCTTCTAGCCTCTCTCCTTCCAACCATGCCCTGATTGAGTCGGCCGCCTCGCTGTGGTTCACGAATGTTGCAAGAAGTGGTCCTATTTAGAGCAAGTTGAGATTGGCGCTCACATCATCAATCAGTTGGTGGAGCCTCTTTCCTTGTTCAGAAGACGCCAGTCGTGCTCTCTTAGCAGCGTTGGAGAAATCTGTCCAGCAATCATAACCAAGCAGGAATACTAAGTTTGAAGCGTGGATGATGAGGACTATCGCCACCGCTAGTACTAGGTTGATTGGGAATGAAGTCATGGATGGAGGAATGAGGATGATGGACGTTACAATTGCAATGGGGATCCAGAATAGGATTGGCGAGAACATCCCCGCTAGGAAGTGATATGTGGTCCTGGCATCTATTCCCTCATCAGTCCTGTCTCCCATGTACCATGCGAAGAATGCCTGGACTCCAGTCGATGGGATTGTGATTGGAGATGCGAGGGCCATCAGAAGAACGCCCGCCAGGCCACTGACCCACATCCTGCTAGTCTTCAGGTTAGTCCCTTCTATCGAACGCCCGTCCAAATCGTGGTCGTGTAGTATCTTTGCCGCCTCTATGGAAGGCGCCAGCAAATCCTCCGCTGGTTGCCTTTCTGCAAGCGAATTGCGAACATCCCTTGCTGCGAGGACTTCGTCCTTGAATGACCGGAGGGGGCTGTGGGCCGAGTTAGCTCTGATGTGACCTATCAGGTGCCAAGCTCGGTATGTCTCCCAGTCTGGGGCGTCTGGGGTGACCTCTGAAAGCGAGGAGAATAGACTATCACGCAGGTAGTGTACCTGTTCTGATGGGGGTTCAACCCATTCTCCCGATGACAGTCGCTCTGCCGCCCCCGGAACATCTGGAGCGTCTACCGGTATTGGTTCTTGGAACTCAACAAATGCATCTGTCCTGAACCAATAGTGACATCGGAAGTGTAGCCCAATGGGCTGTAGCGCTGGAGGGGGTAGGCCTCTGTGTTGTGCTATTGAGGCTGCGTTTAATGCGAACCTCATAGGTCCAGTCTTGAATCTGTGGAGTTTCGAGTCCTGATGAGACTTGCCTTCGGGCATTACTAGGGCGTTGTGCCCTGACGCGATGCAATTGGTCATTGTCAATAGCGTCCTATCATTGATTTTTTTCGCGTACTCTTCATCCGAAACCCCGTTGTCTATCTCTGACTTCCTAATCACAGGCTGAGAGCCCATTCTCCTTGAGAACCAGCCTATTAGTGGCATTGTCATCAAGTCATGTCTGCCCATCGAGATGACTCTCCGATCCTGGGAATGTACCATTGTCGTGGGGTCGACCAGACCATTCAAGTGGATGGCCGACAGAACTCTGCCGCCCTCGAAGTCGGGAAGCTTGTCGTAGTGGCTCCTTCTGAAAATATACCTCAGACCGATTCCCATCATCAGGAGGATTATCTTCCAGAAGAATGGGTTCCCGGGATGTCTTCCCGTGTGGTCCCAAGGGAGTCGGTCTAGTTTTTTTGTTCTGAGTTTCATTGCTCCACTGGACAGCTCTGGTTCGATATTGGGAGCGCCATGCATATCCGACACATGATTCCGAGGAGGTTTGAGGTCTTGATTATTGAGAGTGGCTCAATCCAATAATTCTCTAACTGACGCAGCCAAACTTTCTGCTTCCTCGTGGTCTATTGGTGAGGACTTGAATGGGAATGTTAGGCCCCTTCCATCCTTCATCTTCGGGATGATATGGAAGTGAACGTGGAAAACGCTCTGGAATGCGTTTGGGCCGTTGTTCTGAATGATGTTGAATTCTTCGGCCCCAGTTGCACTCAAAATTGCTCTTGAAATTCTAGGGAGGACTCTCCCCAACGCCTCTGATGACTCGTCGCTCAACTTGTCAAGCGTCCTAGCCTCTTCCTTCGGAACCACTAGGGTGTGGCCCGGACTGAACGGGTTGATGTCTAGAAAGGCGAAGACCAAGTCATCCTCGTATACCTTGTGACAGGGGATTTCTCCGCCGATGATCATTGAGAAGATGCTTTTGTCATCTCCCATCTGATCACCCGGAGGTTACGATGGATTCCGCTACCGATGCCAAGCCGTGCAATCTGAGGGCCTCGACCATCTCGGTGTTCATGACTTTAGAATTATCAGTGAGGCGGATTCCAGAATCCTTGATGTTATTGATTTCGGCTAGTGCAGCTTCCTTCGATGACGAGGATGTCGAGATTGCAGAAGATAGTTTGGAGGCGAAATTGCCGACTGTCATCCCTTCACCTTCCCTGATTGAGGTGATTCTGTTTGTTGCGTCCTGTACGGCCCGTTCGATTTGGTCCGAACCCCCGAAGTGATTTGTCGGGGCCCATGCAGCCGCGTGGGATCCTGCTGCCTTTCCAGATACTAAGTCGTCCAGTAGGATGTTTCCGGGCAACGGGTAGTCCCCATGCATTCCGGTGTTGGCGCTCCTTCCAGCAGCATACAGGCCGGTATGCCAGAGGCTTTTGGCTGAATCCCCTGTGTTTTGTTCCTCGAAGGTGACCCTGCCATCGTTGTCGCAGGGGGCCCCTCCCGTGGTGTAAGCCACACCGGGAGACAAGGGGATTACGTCCCTTGTCATGTCCAGTCCGAGCCTGTCGCTGATTCGGAATGATGTTTGTGAGAACCATGTCTTTGCATCTGGGTCCATCCCCCTCAAATCGAGCACGCAGGGCTCTCCTTCGAGAGCCTCCTCCGGTCCGATGTCGTCTCCGTTTTCTCTTCTTATCCTACCTCCAGACCCTAGTACGTCCATCGGGATGTGGATGCCGCAGTCCCTGATTGTTAGTGGGTGCCTAGGGGTGTTTCCCATCCCCCTAAGCTGGATGCCAGCGGATAGTGCAAGAGCCGATCCGGTCCCCGAGCCCTCGTTAGGGTTTGACCACAGTCCTTGGTGCCCCTCGGTTGCGAGGATGACGGCCTTTGTCTGAAATGGTTCGATTTCTCCTGTAGAGATATTCAGGGCGACTACCCCCCTGACTTGGTTGTTGTCAGAAACAATAGAGAGGGGCAGATAGTCTGCATTCCGCTGAATCCCACGCTTGATAGCCTGTTCCTCTAGAATCCTAGTTACCTCTCTGGTAGTTGAGTCGCCACAGCCTGTGAGGCGCGGTACTTGGTGACCTGGGGCGGGGGCCGCGTGAGGTAAGCCTCCCTCTCTGCGTCTGAGGGCCAGCCCCCATCTTTCCAGCTCCGCAAGCGTTGAGACTCCTTCATTGCAAGTCCTGGATACTACGGATTCGTTGCAAAATTCGCCACCTGCAGCTAGTGTGTCCTCCATGTGCGATTGAGAGTTCAGTTCGTCGATCGATGCGGCGAGACCAGCCACTGGAGGGGTGCCGGATCCGGATCCGATTCCTAGTTCGTCTATGACCAATGGGACCACGCCCGCGTCTGAACAGGCTATCGCTGCGCGAAGGGCCGCGGGGCCTGACCCGATAACCACAACTTCTCTGGACTCCATCTTTCAATCTGGCCAGCGGTCCCAATCACAAGAACGTGACGCTTTACCGACGTCCTCCTAGACGTCACTCAGCAACGGAGATCGCTATTCTTCTAACGGCCACTGCCGCATCCAGCATCTTCTCAGTTGCGCCTTCTGGGTTGAATCCTGATGAAAGGGTGGTCTGAACCACGAATGATGAGACCGTCTCCCCGTTGGGCCCTCTAAGATTGACTTGTATCGGTTTGGAACCCGTTGCTCCCTGTGGCCAGGCTAGTCCGATCCATAGCACTAGTGAGTTGTCGATTAGCCTTCCTAGAACATCGACGATGTCGTTGCCCTCCTCACCAATCTTCGCTGGTTTCTTCGGCTGTCTGGAAACAGGAGGATTCAGTCTGAGGGTCTGATGATGGGGTTCCCCATCGGCTGCGATGATGTCGACTTCGACCTGGGCGTCCTTTCGCGAATGATTGTGAATCATTACGAACAAATCACCCTGACCTTGGGAACACCTTGGGGGGATGTCCAGATCTAGCCTCCATGGGTTCTCGATTAGTGATGAGTGCCCCCTTAGTGCTGCATCCTCGAGTCGATCTATCAGCCTGAAGAGCCCCGGTTGCCATGCTCTTGTGTGTGCCATTAGTCTTCGGAGAGTGCGGTAGCAGAACTTCGATTGGTCGTCATTCAAGCCGTCTATTGCGGCCACGCGAAACACTCGCTTGGATTCGGAAACCAATCTGTCGTTATCCAGTAGACCGAGGTGGTTGAGATGGAGAACGCGTAGTAGGTGTTCAACTGCTGATTCCGGTGTCTGGTTGGAACGGACTTTGTTCTCCAGTTCGATTAGCCAATCGTCCCATGCTCCAGCAGTCTCAGGATCCAAATGAGCCACTACCAAATCTGAGAGGACCCGGTTCAAGGTGCTCTGGTGGAGTGTGGGCGCATGCATGGAAAGAAGCGGGAAGTCCTCGTCAGTCATTGGAATCCGGCGCTCTAGCTGAAGGGTGTTGATGATAGAGATGGACCCTAGAAAAATGGCTAGCCCGTACAGTATCGATGCCAGGATGTTCCCGGTCTCGAAGTTGTCAACCGAGTTGAGTGCCCCAACTGCAAGAACCGCGCAAATAACCCGCGTCCTTTCCCTGAGCGTTCTCTCGTGTAGAGTATTCAGAATCCGCTCGACGCCGGGGTATGCCTCCATTGAGCGGTTGTTGCCAATTTTCAACTGAAGCCTGTCCCTTGCAGACATCTGCGCGAATGATGCTGCTAACAGAGTTGGGATGAAGAAAATCGCTTGGATTGCGAAGAGCGCGACTCCAACCAACAGGTATTCCTCGCCCCACCCAGAGGCAAATAGAGTCGTGACAAGTATGGCGAGCGAGGAGACAAGCGTCCTTGCTCGTCTGCTGCCCCTGATGGTAGATATTCTAGTCCATACGACTCGTTGGGAGTCTCTTATCCGAACTCTTCGATTCAACGCGTTTTCTGACGTCTGACCAAAGGTGGTGTCTTCGCCATACGGATTGGGGAGGTCCGAGGAGTTGCTCGCCACGTTCTCTCGAGGTGCTTTCTCCGCTTGATGGCATCGGATGACAGAGCGTGAAAACATATTTTTTTCGGGGCACATTTCTTCAGGAGGTCGTGCTCGCGGGAGCGGGCGTGTAGCATAGCCTGGATAATGCACCGGCCTCCTAAGCCGGGGACCGCGGGTTCGAATCCTGCCGCGCCCGCCATCACGAAATCGACAAACCGTGCTGCTTGCCTGCCGTTGCCGTTCGATGCAAGAACCTCTCGAAGTGGATTCTCGGGTATGTGGAACGCTGCAATCCTACATCGCACTCTGATAGAGCGTCTAGCATCTCCTCTCTGAGGGTTTGTGGGACGCTTAGCCTCCTACCGACGATGACATCGTGGATTTGTGATATCAGATCGGTTGCATCAAGGCCGTGGTTGTTCATGAGGTCATCCACCTCTGCCATCGCACCAGAGAGGACTTTCCTGTTCCTACCACCGCGGTTTTCCCATTTCCACTCCACTACCTTGCCCCTGATTGCCAATTCCACCAGTCTCCTACCTGCTTGGAGGGTCGATGCCTGTACCATCTTGTGAACCGATGACCTGTCCGAAACGAGATCTCTGATGTCAAGCATCTCGAGAGTGAAGATAGCCTTCTTCAGGTTCCCTTCAGAGATGTATGCGATGTCTTCCAACACTCCATCTGCGGGTTTGCAGTCATTCCTCCCTGCAATCTCAGAAAGCGTTGCCGTGATTGTTTCTCTTTCAGTAGAGGGGATTCGGATCATCTGGCTCCTAGAGCGAAGAGCGTCTATTATCCTCGACGGGGCTCGAGCAACCAGTACGAACCTAGAGGCGCCCCCAACCGTTTCCATCATCCTTCTGAGATATGCCTGACGAATGTGTCCCAAGTAGTCCGCATCCTCTATGACAATCAAACGGCTAATTGGGATGGATCCGACCTCGGATTCGACCTCCGAGCCGGCCGGAGCAACGTCTTGGGGGTCTGAAATCGAGATTCCCCTATCGAATGCGTCTAGGCTGGTCCTACCTGCTAGTGTGTCCTTCTCGGATCCACTTGGCCTGAGGAACTCCTCGAACGTAGCCATGGCACCCCTCTGCCTAACTAGGTCACGTGCTTGTAGAATGTGCGTGGTCGACTTCCACCCCGGTCCTAGGATCTGCCTAGCGAACAGCCTCCAACATGCCGTCTTTCCGACACCAGCCGGACCGGTGATCAGCAGATGAGGGGGGACGGGAGAGGTGCTCGTGGAGAGGAGTGCCTGTTTCACTGCCTCGGGCACGGCCAGTTCTTCGAACCTTGTGGGGGCCTCTGTCACGAGCCAGCTCGCCATGGACGTATGGGAGAGAGGAGGGCCTTGAAGTCAACGATGCTACTCTGCCTTGAGTACCTTGGCCATGCCGTCCTTTCGGGGCTTGACGAAAATTCGGTATCCGCACTTGTGGCAGGACTTGCCGGTGGAACCTGCTTCGGCCCATGCCATGAAGCCGCAGTTAACGCACTTGTAGCGAATCTCGAGGGGGTCCATGGGAGCATTGCAATGGTTGCATTGCTCCTCTGATGTGGGGTTGTAGGCCCTCTTATCGGTCCTGTTGCAGTTCCTGCACTTGTATAGGATCTTCTGATCGCCCTTCATTGATATCGAACCGGCGACCTGCCGGGCCTTCTTCAACCTGTCCTATGCTGATTTGGCAGATTTGCATATCCCGACGAAGTTCTCGAAGATGTTCGAACCGAACTCTGTGTCATTGACCTCGGGATGAAATTGAAGGCCGAATCTATTCAAATCCTCGTTCTGCATTGCTTGGACCTTGCATGACTCGCTCTCAGCGACCTCGATGAAGCCAGGGGGCGTTACTGTAACCTCGTCGTTGTGACTCTCCCACACAGTCTGTTCCGAAGGAGTCCCCTGGAATAGCGGGCCTCCGTCACCCACTAGAGAAATGGTTGCAGCTCCGAATTCTGGCTTGGGCGCCTCACCCGCATCGCCCCCATAGTGTCGTGCCATGAACTGGTGACCTGCGCAGATTCCTAGAATGGGTACCTCCAATGAGAGGTAATCGGCGCAATTCCCAAGTTCCCCTGTAAGTCCGACTCGAGCCGCTCCTCCAGACAATATCAGACCGTCGAGTTGTCTGAGTTCCTCGATTGGAGTGTTGTTAGGAATAATCTGTGTTTCGACTCCCAGATATCGTAGCATTCTCCATTCTCGGTGTGTCCACTGGCCCCCATTATCGATGACGTCGATGACCACTTGGTCGTCTCCCATGCAGAGCCTCGGTGCGGTTGGGCCATCAATAATGCCCCCTCAAACCTTGAAAAAGGGAGTCAAACTCGACAGAGGGCCGGCCCCGATGGTGTAGTGGCCTATCATGCAGCCCTGTCGAGGCTGCGACCCGGGTTCAAATCCCGGTCGGGGCGCCACTCAGTCCCCCTTCTAGAGGTAATTTTATGCATGGTTATTTAGATAGAATAACGACCTCACTCGGGAGATATCCAGGCTTCAAAGGAGCACAGTCGGAGCGAGCTGCTGTAATCTCTCTTTACTACGAGAGATGGCTCGGGATATCCATGGAGGGTTTTCGGGATTGATCTCATAATCTGTTCACTGGCATTGCCAATCTCACTTTCCGGGACTACCACCCTCCCCCTAATCATCGAAGGGCTAGTTCGGTCTAGAAGTGGGACAAGGCGGGGAAGGAGTTCGATTGTTCTATGAGGTAGGTTGACGAGAACCAAGTCCCACCTTCCTGTCAGATTTTGATCTTCACTCAGTTCGATCGCGTTGGCGGTTCCTACAATCCTGTCCTCGAAGACTCTGGAAATTGGAAGAGGAGATGGGGGGTATTCCCTTCGGTCCCACCTTCTGAGGTTATCAAAAAGTAGCCTCACCGCCTCTGGATTGAGGTCCGAAGCCAGAGCGTTTCCCACCAGGTCGGGCTCCGTGAGTAGGGTTGCCAATGCGGGACCGACCCCGCAAAACGGGTCGCAGACGTTTATCGGTCGTTGTAGCATCTCTCGTAAGTCCTTGGCGAGCGAGAGTGTCTCTAGCCTCTCTGACTGGAGCTTGGTGGAGAAATAGGCCTTGTTCGGATCGCAAGCAATCGATCTCCCGGACTCCCTAACGAGAACTCGGGTGGTCTTGGCTGATTCTGGAATTTTTTCTGTGACTATCTCGTCCCCAATCCTAGCACCTATTGGAGTTAGTGAGCGTATCCTCAGCTCTCCTTGGACTCCTTCGTCATTGAGAATGAGCCTGATGTGGGGGTGTGCGAGAAGTTTCGCCTTGGCTATCTGGGGGGTGTATTTCGCTAGAGTCTCCTCTACTCTGACAACCATCATGTCTGAAATGAACTCATGGGATGAGGGCCAGTCCTCTTCGAACCTGTCAACCTCCTCCTTGTCAACAAGCTGAGCGAGGTGATTCCACCAATCGGTGTCCACCCTTTTGTCCAAGCATCCCTCGTGAAGGACGACCCTGTGGACATCTAGAGGTTCTGTCATTTCAACGGGAGCGCCAGGCTCTAGTGGTAACAGCCTATGCTCACCATCTTCGTCGGGCAAAACCCTCATTCCCGGAGCGAGCCAACCTCTGTCTCTGAGAACCGCCAGAATCTCCTCGACCGATCGATTTGGGACTCTCAGGTGGCGCATCACGTTGAAGTGCCGGTGGGCATCATGGCTTCACAATGACGGAGGTCAGTTGACTGTGATTAGGAGCGTTCTGATATCCCCAATTGCCCGGTACCTCCGAACAAGGAGGCTTTTCAGAGCAGCGAAAGAGATGGCTCAGGAGAAGTCCAAGGGACTGATGGTGATTGGTGACCCATGCAGTGGGAACTACTTCCGATTCATGTCCACCATGTTCCCGAACTGCGAGCATGGAGACGTGACGGTGGACCTGTATGGTTGTGATTCCTGCAACAGGATGGACATTAACGACATGGCGGCGTGGGAAAATTTCGAGGACGGGGGCTTCGTGATCATGGAAACGGGGGTTCTCGGATTCTCCAAGGATGTGGAAGCGGTTCTCAGACAGATCAGGAGAGTCTCGGGGGGTGACTTCCTCTCTGCTGGAGGCAACAGGGGATTCCTGTGGGTGAAGTACCTGTACAAGACTTACAGCAAGGAACTGATACACTCAATGGACCCATTCGACTCGAGGAAAGATGAGTACTACTCTGGCATCAAACTGGGACAAAGGGGGTCGTTTCGACTTAAGTTCTGAACGCAATCAGATTGATGAGCAGCGGAGGATGAGAGGTGGACGATGGCAACCGGGGAAGTTTCACCTGGGCTGTGGCTGATTGGGATTGGTCCGGGCGACCTTGGTCATATGACCGAGAGGGCGAAGAGCATTGCAAAGGGATGCAGCAAGAGGTACCTGGAGGGTTACACAGCAGTTCTTCCAAAGGACCAAGAGGCCCTATTGGAGGCAGAGGTTGGTACTTGGGAGAGGCTGATGAGGCCATCCGTTGAGGACCCGGGGAGCCTGCTGGATGAGGCTCGAAGAGATCCGGTGGCACTGATGGTCGTGGGCGACCCTATGCAAGCGACCACTCACATCGACCTAGAAGCAAGGTGCATGGAGGAGGGGGTGAGTTTCGAAGTAGTCCCAGGTATGTCCGCGACGTCGTTGGCTGTATCTCTATCCGGGTTGCAATCCTACAAATTCGGAAGGCAAGTGACCCTACCTTACCCCTATGGCGATTACTTAGCAACCTCGCCACTGGAGATGATTGGTTCGAATCGCAATAATGGCCTGCACACCCTGGTTCTACTGGATCTGGATCCGACTGGAATGGGTTTCGATCTGCCTACTCCGATGAGTCCGCAACAGGCGGTAACGATTCTAGAAAGAATGTCGGAAAGATCCCAGGAGGGAGAAGGCGTAGATGGTTTCTCTGAAAACGTAAGAGAGTGGGAGGGGATTCTGCTGAGCGACGTTGGGACGAGCAGACAGCGGGTTTGTTCCGGTTCCCTGGACGATCTCTCTGCAATCGAGGGTGGTTATGTGCACACCCTAGTAATACCATCAAACATGAGCGACAACGAAAAGGATGCATTCAGCAGAAGAAAAGAGTCCTAGGTGGCCCGACGACCTCAAGACTTAGCCTCGTGTCCGGAGTCTCGATAGCATGGCCAAGCCACCTGCAGAAGTCCGTTTCCCGGGTGACAAGAATCGCAGGAAGAGGCTGCGGGTGAGAGGCATAAAACAGGCATCAAAGGAAATCCAGAGGAGACTAGAGAAGAACCTGGATGCGCTGCTCGACAGCCCTGAGGGTTTCCTACCTGAGATAGTCGGAGATCTGGGCAAGGTCTCTCTCTTCGGTTCAAAGGACCCGATGGCTCTAACCCTGAAGGAGCTGGAGGTCGTGTCCTCGAAGAGGAACGATGTGAGGTGGCTCAAGAAGCGGATGGGAAAGAGGAGTGGTGGCGACGTCGCTAGATCTCTGGCTGGAAGCCTAGTGGCTGCCTCTGAGGAGGACCTGAGCACCGTATCTGTGTTCAAGAGCGACGTATATGGGAATGCGAGCTACCTGAAGAGGGGGAGCGGTCGGCCGGGGCACCTCGTTGGGATCCAGAACTTCAATCACCCGAGGCTTAGACTGCTGGTGTGGGACGACCATGCCAAGGCAGGGCAATACTTCTTCTCGTGGGATGGCGGGTTCGTCTTCACGGGCTTCGAAGCGAATCCCCCCTCTGACTGGGTGAGTTGGACGCTCGACAACACATCAGTGGATCTCCAAGGTGATAGGTGCAAGTGGTCGGTTGGTCTTAGCGAGGAGATAGTCGATTCCTGTACTAACACTACCGAGGGATGGCTCAAGCTGGACTTCGCCGATGGTACGACGGTCGGCCTTTCCCAGTCCGCCCTAGCTAAGACGGACGAGCCCCTGGCTCGAAGCATAGCGGTCTCGATGATGCCCCCAAACAAGCTGGGGGAGGTCTGTGAGGCCTCGTGGATGTGGAGCCCGGAGGGGTGGCCGGATGACAAGCCACTCCCAGAAGAGGGCATGGAAAGGGTGGGAGAGGTCCTCGGCACGTGGCTAAAGATGTCCTTGGAGGACAGCGTCGTTTCTCGTGCATGCAGGGCCAGCATCCTGAATTCCATTTCCGATGGTTTCGTCGTCGGAAACAACTGGTTCGCAGAGGATGATAGGTCGGGTTTCCTCAATCACATGGGGGGTACCGAGGACGAGCGCAGGGCGTTGTCAAGCATACTCGAATCCGTAGATGGTGGACTTCATGTGAGGTCCGATGGAGTGGTCCTCGATCTAGAGGACCATGTGATCAGATTCGAAGAGTCGTCGTGCCACCCAGTACTGGTCTCTCTATGGGAGGACTATGGAATGGTAATCCTGAACGATATGTACAGCCTAGAAGGGGAAGATGCCGAGAAGGTTCACTCTCGCCAAGCGAAGAGGAAGCAAGGGTTCGGGGCGTTCCTGCGCGAGCTTAACGAATCGCTCAGCACGGCAATGAGGCTCGACCGACTGCCCTGGGATAGCGGTGACCTACCGGACCCGCTCTCATTCGCGGACAGGCTAGTCAGGAAGGCTGCTGATGATGGGGTCGCTTCGACCGTCTCAATGGCGAGGAAAGGCAGGGGCTTGGAGTCAGCGATGGGCTGGGCATGGCTGATGGTGCACGAAAGGACTGAGTCTGATGCATGGAGGTTCGATGAGGAGAGTCGTGACAAGGGCGGCGACTGGGTGCCAGCTCTGACAGCAGTCTGGGACGCAGCCAAAGCACTCCTCCTGGAGGACGACTTGGACTCCGTGGCCGACTATCGCTCTTCCATGGAGTGGTTGGCTGAGGTCAGCGGTTCCGGATCCCTCCCCTAGATCTGGTCTACGGATTGTTTGAATTTCGTTAAGGTTCATTTCCCGCCTAGTTACGTCATTCGCGCATGGAAGACCCGTACGAATGGATGATGGAACCTAAAAAGTGGCTTATCCTGGCACTGGTAGCTCACACTGGACTGGGTGTCATCGGCAATGCAAACGCATACGATGGAGATATCGATGGGATACTGGCAACTCTCGGATTCCTGTCGCTGATCTCAGTTTTCCTAGCATACGCTGCGTTCATGACCGAGGGCAGGGAGCAGGCTAGGTTGGCAGTTGTGATTTGCGGCCCGGTGTTCGTCTGGTTCATCATCTGCATGGCTATGGGGCTCGAGTTCATGTCCAACGGGTTCACCATGGGCGAGATCGCCCCTGCACTGATGGTGTGGGGGATGCCGGCCCTGGTTGGCGTGCTGAATTGGAACAATTGATTCCTAAACAGAAGAATAGTTCATTTCCCTTCTGTGGTAGCATGCCAGTATGGAAACGAAGGAAATAATGAAGATGGTTTTGAGTCCTAAAATTTGGTTGCTAATTGTGTTGGTGCTCCACACAGCAGTTGGAGTCATAGCGCAAACCGATTTTTCGGTAGATGCTGAAGCTGAAAGGGCTGGAGTGTTCCTTGCAATTTCGGCCTATCTTGCATACGCTGCTTTCCTTACATCAGGACAAGAGCAAGCAAGGCTGGCCGCTGTTCTCGCAGGGCCAATTTGGGTCTGGTTCGTTGTTTGCACCGCATTAGAATTGGAAGGCTGGGAGGGAATCGCTGTTCCACCTCTGTTCATTTGGGGAATGCTAGCACTTAGCGGACTAATGAGCTGGAATATGGAGAATGATTAGATTGGCTCTGGAGGGATGATGGGCCATGGAGGTGCCCAGTGCATCTTCTCCAGCGGTTCACAATGTGATGGTTGCGAACAAGTCCACCAATACCAAGCCTGAATTAATTGTCAGGAGCCTCCTGCGCACGGCTGGCTTTCCGGGTTATCGCCTCCATTGGAGGATAGATGGCGAGGGGGGGCGATACATCTGCAGACCTGACATTACCTTTCCTGGGAGGAAACTGGCAATCTTCGTCCACGGGTGCTTCTGGCATAGATGCCCGAAGTGCGATCTGGGTTTGCCTAAATCGAACGTAGACTATTGGAGTCAGAAGTTTGAGAAGAACATCGAAAGGGACAGGAAGAAGGAGGGCTCTCTTCGGGAGAACGGTTGGAGTGTTCATACGATTTGGGAGTGTGATTTGGATGATGGTGCTTCCCGGCTGGTGGAGATTCTGAACGATTAGGAAACAGAATTTGAAATGGGGGACGTTTTGGGGGTGTCGTGCGACTCCTAACATTTCTCAGATTCTACAGGGAGATTCGAAAGGATGGCCCGGCTGACTTGGATTGGATACAGAGGCAGGGCCTTCTAGCGGTGAAGTTGACCCAGATCTTTGCTCTGAGGCCAGACATGCTCAGCATCGAAAAGTGCCGACAGCTGCAGAAGATGTACAGGAACGCATCGACCATCCCGAGCGAGGATGTGATGAGGATCTTGGAGGAAAGGGCCCCTGAATCATTCCACGAGTCGATTGTCTGGTTCGATGAGGCGCCGCTAGCAGCGGCGTCCGTCGGGCAGGTCCACAGGGCGACCCTCGCCACCGGGGAGGACGTGGTCGTGAAAGTGGTCAAGGCCGACCACAAGAAGAGCTTCCAGAGGGATGTCAAGAGGATGATGCGCATGATGAGGGTAGCAATAGCACTCTCACCAAAGCTTAGGAGAGTAGGAAACCCGATAGCTTTGCTGAGGCACGTCGAGGACTACACAACTAGGGAGTTGGACTTGCGAAACGAGATCAGGGGGGGCTCTGAGTTGAAGTCTATCCAAGAAAAACTGGCTGATGATTTCCCAATGCCTCGCCTTAGGTTCCCGAAGTACTACCCTGATATCTCCAACGAACACGTGCTGGTTTCCGAATTCGTGGAGGGAAAGACTCTCGAGGAGTGCATAGAGGACAAGAGCCTGGCTTGGGACTATCTGATCGAGCTTTTCAGAATCCACGGAGCGTACATGTTCGGCGTTGGTACATTCCATGGTGACCTCCATCCTGGGAACTGCATAGTTGATAGTGCGGGCAATTTCGTTTTCATTGACAACGGTGCGATTTGCGAGGCACCTAGGAGCGTCAGCCTGCCTCTGTTCAAGTTCTTCGAGGGGCTTTCAAAGAATGAGCTTGATTCTGCTTTCGAGGCTCTCATCGGACTTGCGGATGATCGTCCCTCAGACGAGAGGCTGATTCGCTTCAAGACTAGGATGTCAGAGATTTACAGCGGTTTCGGAGACAAGAGCGTCGGTGAGCAAAGCCTGACTGATCTGATGATGAGGACAGTGCGAGCTGCAGTCGAGGACGCAGGCGCTGACTTCGGAGAAGAGGGGTTTCCAATCATCCGCTCTCTGATGTACATGGACGGTTTGGTTATCAGAACCCATCCAGAGGTCAAGTTGATTGCCGAGATGGGCCCGTCGCTGGTTGAGTTCAGAGAAGGACTGGGTATGGAGTGATTGGATGAGTAGCCATAGTGACGTTCTCGTGGTGGGCGCTGGACCAGGGGGGCTGGCTTGCGCGATGCTGCTTGCCAAGGCCGGGGTCAGCGTGAGGATACTGGAGAAATCGGATGACGTGGGAGGGAGGACGCGCGTCTTCGAGAAGGACGGGTACAAGTTCGACAACGGCCCGACTTTCTTCCACTATCCGGAGATTGCAGAGGAGATATTCAGCGCTCTAGGGTTAGATGCTCATGAGGAGCTTGGCCTTATTCCCCTCAATCCAAACTATCGTCTGGTCTTCGGTGCTGGTGGGAGTCTAAATGCGACCACCGACATGGATGATATGGTTGCCCAGATAACCGATCTTTGCGGCGAAAAGAACGCTGAGGGCTTCAGAAGGTACGTGGAGGACAACCGCACCAAGATGCGCCTCTCGAAGAATTGCTTGAACACTCCTTGGAGGGGGCCGATGGACCTGATAAACCGAAGGGCTCTGAGGGTTTCTAGGGTCCTTCGACCATGGAGGAGCGTGGCATCTGACCTAGCTAGGTTGTTCCCCGACGAGAGGATGCAGCTTGCAATGTCATTCCAGACTAAGTACCTGGGAATGAGTCCCTTCCACGCACCCAGCCTGTTCACCATACTTGCATACCTGGAGTACGAACACGGTGTCTTCCACACGGAGGGCGGCCTAGGAACGATTACTCAGAAAATGGGCGATATTGCCAGGGGCTTGGGAGTCGAGATCCATCTCAACGAGCCCGTGAGTGAATTCGTCTTCGAAGGGAAGACTGTCATTGGCGCTAGAACCTCCGAGGGGACTTACACTGCCGATAGGTACGTCATGAACGTGGATTTCGCCACAGGAATGAAGGGGCTGGTTCCAGATCGCCTTAGGAAGAGGTGGTCCGACAAGAAGTTGGACGAGAAGTCGTACTCCTGCTCCACATACATGCTCTACCTGGGCATTGACAAGGTGTACGACACCCCTCATCATCAGATCTATGCCGCGAGGGACTATCAGAAAAACCTGAGAGAGGTTACCGAGAACAAGGTGACTTGGGACGACCCCTCGGTCTACGTCCAGAATGCCTGTGTCACTGATCCGACAATGGCTCCAGAGGGCCACTCAACGATATACGTCCTAGTCCCAGTGAGCAGCAGTCACGATGGTATTGACTGGGATGAGATAAAGGATGACTACATGGATGTGATACTGGGGCAGATGGAGCATCTTGGGTTCACCAACCTCAAGGACCACATAGTCTCCCAGACAATTGTGACTCCAGATGACTGGGCATCTCGTGACATCTACAAGGGAGCTGTGTTCAACCTAGCCCATGGACTCGATCAGATGTTGTGGCGGCGGCCTCAGAACAAGTTCGAGGAACTGGAGAAGTTGTATCTTGTGGGTGGAGGGACTCATCCCGGTAGTGGTTTACCGACGATTCTGGAGAGTGGCAGGATTTCGGCAAAGATGATTTGCGCTGACATGGGGATTGACCCTGATTGGAACGGTGCAGACCCGTGGTTCGAGGACCTAAGAAGACCAAGGATAAAGGCTAGAAATGAATGAGGTGTAAAGGTGGATTTGTTCGATCTCTCTTTCTTCCTTTCCACGATGTGGGTAGGTCCTTTCTGGATAGCGATGCTAGTCTACCCTGAGCATGAAAAAACCCAATCTGCCATGGGTGGCTCCTGGTTCTTCTTGGGACCGATAGTGATTTGGTGGGCTTTGATGGCATCCGACCCACAAGCACTTGTTGGCTTCGCAATGGACTCTTTGGACCCTAGGAATGTGCTAGACGGCTTGGCTGATCTATTGGGGACGAGGGCGGGGGCTTCTGCGGCTTGGGCTCACTTCGTAGCTGGTGACATAGTGGTTACCAGGTGGATGTGGAAGAGATGCTTGGACAGAGGGGTAGAAAGGTGGAAATCGGCAGTCTCGGTTTTCTTCGGAGTCATGCTGATGCCGGTCGGGGTTGCATTGCACCTAGTTCTGGTTCGTGACAACACGGACTGATTTTATGGAAGATTGGCTGGAGCACCTAGTTGCGATTCCCTACGGCCTATGGATTGCATGGGTCGGCGTGCAGCACTTCAGAGACCCCGCGTGGTTCGAGCCGATTGTTCCGGGTGTCCTCGGGAGTGCGAGGTTCTGGGTCTATGCAAGCGGTGTCTTCGAGATATTGCTGGGTTTAGGAGTGGCGCTGCCCTGGTTCCGGAAGGAGGCCGCCTTTGGAATTACGCTCATGCTTCTAGTCCTATACTGGGCTAATCTGAACATGTGGGTAAACGACATACCGCTGAATGGGAAGACGTATGCGAGTCACTGGCATGCGCTGAGGGGTGTCGGGCAAGTGGCCTTGGTCTGCATCTCCCTATGGTTGGGCGGATTCGAGACCGGTCAGAGGCTATCCGAATGGGTTCGTTCTAGAGGATGAGCCCTGTCCTCAGGGGAGTACCTGATTAATCCTATGGACCTCTTCTACACGGCCCGTCTGGAGGTCATAAGCAGAAATCCTAGGTCGGTGTGCTGGATCTCTAAGGACAATTCCAGTGTCGAGCAAGACTGCCGATGGTCGTTCGTCTTCCAACAAGACTGGACTCCTCCAAATTCCCCCATCGGGTGGCTCTACATCGAAGTTTGAGAGCATCTGTACCGGCGTGTGGCCTGCGATAATCTGCCTGTTAGGATCCAGTGGGATGGTTGCTCGGAATACCTCCCGGGACTTGAGTCGATCCTCATCCGTTTGCTGGTCTAGGGGTATGTCTGCACTGTATCCGGAGTGAGCTAGGCGGAATCTGTTCAGGATGACTTCCGTTGGCAGGCTGTCGGTGTAATTCAGCCAGATCCGTGCGTTCTCCCTCTTCTCCTGTTCACTGCCTCCCATGGAATCAAGAGTTGCTCTGCCCCCTACTCTGTCGATCCAGAAATCCTCACGACGCGGATTCTCGCCGAGAGCTATGGACATGAGGAGCTCGTGGTTGCCCTTGATTGAGAATATGCGATCACTCTCGCTGACGATGGAGAGTACCCCGTGGCTATCCGGGCCTCTATCTATCAGGTCGCCGACACATACCACCATGTCGCCGTCGGTTAGTTCGAGTTTGTCTAGGAGAGTCTCGAACTCTTCCCTGTATCCAT
>CEUQ01015595.1_pt1 | contig 28467 bp, 23 predicted proteins | sample 361491 | NCBI WGS metagenome assembly CEUQ01 (sample SAMEA2622796, study PRJEB7988) | marine metagenome | biome: marine biome (ENVO:00000447); feature: marine epipelagic mixed layer (ENVO:xxxxxxxxx); material: "saline water (ENVO:00002010), including plankton (ENVO:xxxxxxxx)" | depth 120 m | reverse complement strand
CTTTGTCTTTAAGACAAGTACATGAATCTTATTTAATGTGGAAGAAAACGTTATGGAGAAGGGTTGATCTTAAGGAAAAACAGAACAAACCATTCTTTGCTATAAATAGGGAAATTTCTAAAATCATTTTTGATGCAGTACAAAGAGGGGTACTTATACCTTATAATAGCGATTCTGTAACAGATAATAATGTTATGGCACGTGAGGATTTTTTAATTAATGTTCAACAGGAAAATACTGATGTTGAAGATGATTTTGGTGGTGGATTTGAAGATGACCCTTTCGCTGCTGCTGATCCTTTCGCAGATGAGGTTGAGGAGGAAGAAGTAGCGGGTCCTCAATTTATACCAAACAGAGAATTCTCAATATTTGAGATTAGAGAAGATTTATATTTTGATAGAGTACATTCTAGAATATATTTTGATATACAAGCAATAACAATGTATCTGCCAGGGGATAGTTTCTTTAATTTAACCGGGATTGAAAAACCTGTAGCTTCTTTTAGGTTTATAGATTTATATAATTTATTCAAATCAATGCCAAAGGAAGCAATATGGTTCAATGAAAATAATATTGCTCAACATAAAAATCTAGCAGATGCTTTCTTGTTAAGATTATTTAAAGGAATAATCGTAAAGATTGCAAATGCTGATGATATAAGGGTATCAGAATTGTTTTCAAAGTCTCGTAAGGATGGAATTATGGCTAGTTTTAAAGTTGAACAAGATCTTATAGAGTGGGAAGCTAACCTATGGGAATACTAGTATTACTTATTTAAAATATTCATAAATAATTTTGCCCATTTTTTTTCCTACTACTTTCGTTAACTCCTCTTCTTTAGCTGACTCAATTTTTTTAATAGATTTAAAATAACTTATTAGTTTAATTCTTGTTTTTTCTCCCACACCTACAATACCATCAATTTCTGAATTGAGAAAAGTTTTACTTCTTAATGTTTTATGATAATTAATTGCGAACCTGTGCGCTTCATTTCTTATATTTTGTATTAGTTTAAGATGTTGAGATTTTTTACCCAGATGTATTGGTACCGAGTCATTTGGAAAATAAATTTCTTCAAGTTTTTTAGCTATACCAATTATATTAATTTTTTTATCTAAGTTAAGTTTCTTGAGTATATCATATGAAGAGCTAAGTTGCCCTTTCCCTCCATCTATTATAATAAGATCTGGTATTGATAGTTTTTCTTTTAAAACTCTAGTGTATCTTCTCTCAACTACCTCTCTCATAGATTTAAAATCATCTGGTTTTGATGAAGCACTTCTGATTTTATATTTTCTATATTCCTTCTTATTTGGATAACCATCTTTAAAAGAGACTAGAGAAGCTACAGTATTTGTCCCCTGAATATTTGATATGTCAAAGCATTCAATATTAAAAGGTATATTTTTGAGATTTAATTTATTTTTCAGGTCAATAAGAACAGTTACTTTCTTTGTTCTTCTCTCTTTTTTTTCGTTATATAAATTTTTCTTAAAAAAAAGTACGTTTTTAATACTCATATCTATTAATTTTTTTTTGTCACCATACTTAGGTATTTGAAAATCTGTTTTTTCATCTAAATACTTTTCTAAATTAATATTTGATATAAGTTTATTTTTTAATGTATTATGTTTTGATCTTAGGTTAAATATTATTTGTCTTATTTCAGAAAGGTTATTTAGGTTTTTCTTAGTTTTAAAGGTTTTTGAACAATTTATAATTCCATTATTAATTTTCATATAATTAATAAAGTATGATTTATCATCATCTATAATTCCAATAATATCTAAGTTTTTAATTTTATCATTAACAACAATAGATTTAGACTGATAATTATCAAGAATTTCTAATTTTTCTTTTATACTTTGCGACTTTTCAAACTCCAGAGATGAGGTAAATTTTTCCATCTTTTTTATTAGGTGATTTTTCACATTTTTAAAGTTGCCATTTAAAATTTCTCTTATATATTTTATGTTTTCATTGTATTCATCCTCGAACATTAAATCATTTTTTTCTTTATTATATTCTTTGAATCCTAATATTAAGGTATGGCCATTTTTAGAATGAATATTTAGTCCAATCTTATTTTTTGAATTATTAATTTTTTTCTCGGAGAAATTATAATTGCTAACTCTAATTGGATAAATATTGTTAATAATATTTAATAAAGTATTAATTGTCTTTACGCTTGTGAAAGGACCAAAGTATTCAGACCCATCTTTGATGTATCTTCTAGTTAAAAATACTCTTGGAAATTTTTCATTTTTTATGCAAATCCAAGGATAAGTTTTATCATCTCTTAATAAAATATTGTATTTGGGTTTATCTTCTTTTATTAGATTATTTTCTAGTAATAAAGCGTCATGTTCAGATTCTGAGAGGACAAACTCAATATTTGATACCTCTTTAACCATCCTCTTTATTTTTTTATTTTCAACATTTTTTCTGAAATAGCTACTTACTCTTTTTTTGAGATTTTTTGACTTTCCAACATAAATTATATCTTTATTTTCATTAAAAAATTTATATACTCCTGGTGATGGTGGAATAAATATTTTATCAAAATGTTTCATTTTTAATATATGTCTGAGGCGTCAATTTTATCAATAATAATGTCCAGTGAATCAGATTTAATCTCATTGTTATATACAGAACAATCAATCTCAACGTTTATTTTTTTAATAGGCTCATCAAACTTGCCTTTATCTATATTTAAGTTATCATCTGCATACACATCCATCATATATTGTTGCCATATTGGCATTGCTGTTCTCGCTCCTTGGCCAAGCACCCAATTTCTAAAATGGATACTTCTATCGTCCCCACCTACCCATGCACCTGAAACTAAGTTATGTGTTACTCCTATAAACCATCCGTCCGAAGCATTTTGTGTCGTTCCAGTTTTAGCACCAACATCGTTATTAATTGTAAGTTCAGGATTTAACCCTCTAGCTGTGCCACCTTCTTCTTCCTTGGCCCCTTTTAACATGTGTAGCATTAAAAACGCAGTTTCTTCACTCAGTGCTTCTTTCTTTGTGGGAACAAATTCTTGAATTAAGTTACCATATTTGTCTTCAATCCTTGATATGAAAAATGGTTCAGTCCATATGCCTTTATTTATAAATGTACTATAGGCACCAACTAAATCAAATAATGATACATCTCCTCCTGCCCCTAAACAAACCGCAGGAACTGGGTCTAATTTACTTTGAATCCCTAATTTTTTAGCATAGTCTACAACAGTTGATGGAGATACTTTTTTTGTTATGAAAGCTGTTATTGAGTTTACTGATTTTGCCATAGCTCTTCTTAGTGTCATAGTTTCTCCACTCCATTTTCCGTTGTGATTATCTGGTCTCCAATAAGGTGGGTCTTGTCCTGGTAATTCAAAAACTACAGGAGCATCAACAACCGGGTAACAAGGTGAATATCCGTTGTCAATAGCTGCAGCATAAACAATCGGTTTAATTGTCGAGCCAGGTTGTCTTCTTCCTTGTTTTACATGATCATATTTAAAAAATTTATGATTAATTCCTCCTACCCATGATCTAATATATCCAGTTTTAGGTTCAATTGAAATAAATCCTGCTTGAAGAAAGTTTTTATAATATTTTAGAGAATCCATGGTGCTAAATAATGTATCAACTTCACCTTCCCAACTAAACACTTTCATCTTCTTTTTTTTATTTAGTAGTGAAAAAACTAACAAGCTATCATTATCATTATTTTTCATTAAACTTTTGTAGTACCGCGTTCTTTTAATAGAATTTTTTAGAAAGTCTTTTATTTCAAATCCTTTTTCATCAATCCACGGATTTTTACCATCCCAATGGTCATCGAATATTTTTTGAAGTCTAGACATTTGATCACTAACTGCTTTTTCAGCATGTGCCTGCATTTGACTATTTATTGTAGTATAAATTTTAAGTCCATCTGAAAAAAGATCATAATTATTTTCTTTTGCCCACGAGATAAGATAGTTTCTAACGACAGTTCTGAAATATGTAGCTTGTCCAGCATTTTGATTTTCAACCTTATAAGTTAGGCCAAGTCCACTATTTTTTAATGAATCATATACTTTTTTATTTATAATTTCATATTTGTATAAATTATAAAATATTTCAGCTCTTTTTTTTAGAGCATTTTCAGGGTTAAAGTAAGGGTTATACTTTGTTGGCTTATTTAGTAGGCCTACGATTATCGAAGATTCATTATAATTAAGTTCAGAAGGTAATTTGTTAAAGTATGTTTTTGAAGCTACTTTAATACCATAAGAGTTACTTCCGTATTCTGCTGTGTTAAGATACATTGCAAGGATTTCTTTTTTTGTATAAAACTCCTCTAATTTTATTGAAACTATCCATTCTTTTACTTTTGAAATTACTAAACCAAGAAAAGGGACATTACTCAATTTTCCCTTATTCTCTCTTCTTATTTTAAATAGATTTTTCGCGAGTTGTTGTGTAATTGTACTACCGCCACCCTCTAAACCACTAGTTCCAAAGGTCAAGACATTTTTAAAAACACCATAGCTAGCTCGAACCAAACCTTTAAGATCAATTCCTGAATGTTCATAATATCTTATATCTTCTGTTACCAGTAAGGTTGTAATTAATTTTTCTGATAAACCATTAAATTCAATTGGAGACCTATTATACCTAAAATATTTTCCCAAAAGTTTATTATCGCTTGAATATAACTCAGAGGATAGTTCAGATTCTGGCTTCTCTAAATCTTGAAGGCTAGGCATATCACCAAATAAGTTATATGGATTGTAGTTGACAGATACAATAAATGAGAATATTGAGATAATAGAAAATATTGTTAGAATCCAAATTCTCTTAAAAAATAGCTTTAGTCTATTCATCTATTATATTTTAAAGCGTATGCAGAATAATTTTTTGATTTGAACATTAGATTTAAATTTTCCTCGCTTATAACAAAATTAATATTAAGTTTTAAATTTTCTTTATTTAAGTCATTATTGAATTTTATTTCTAATTTTTTAAGGGTATCATAATCATTGATTAGTAATACGTCTAACATTAAATTTTCTTTTAGATAAAAACTATTTCTTACTTTGAATTTCTTAAAGTCTTTAAGAACATTATTTAATATTTTTTCATAGGCATCTGTCTCATCATCATTTACAATGACAAAGAAGTATCTATCACTTTTATTTGATGAAAATTTTGGTAAACCACTGAAAATAAATTCTTTATGTACTTTTTCTGAAGCTTTTAATAATGTAGTAGCATATTCTATTGTTGATTTTTCACTAGCGGAGTCCAAAAAGTTTTTTAATTCAAATTGTAGAGAAAAGTTTCCATTTTTTTTACCTCTAGCTATGGATTTTAGTAATAAAATGTTTTCAAAAAAAGGATTTTTATTATAAAACTCATTTAGAGAATCTACCTTAAGTATAACATGATCATTCATTCCAGCAACAAGATTGCTATAAAGGCCATTGTATATGTCACGAACCTCATTATATTCTCTAAATTCATCAATTTCATAATTAGGGTTCAAAATTAGTTTAGTATATGTACTTTCTGGAAATTTTTCTATCATAATATCTCTATAATAATTCTTGTTATTTGATACTAGGTAAAGTTGATAAAAGACATCTTCTAAAAATTGAGATTCATCAAACCTCTCAATTAATTCTCGGTAGGTTTCAATGCCCTTTTCTATTTCATCTAGTTTTTGAATATAAATTTTACCAAGATCAAAAAATGCTTTTTCAGTCTCTAAGTTTAAAAGATCAACTTCTTTTTGATCAAAAGGCAACTCCTTCATCAAGGAATTTATATCTCCTTTTGGATCAGAGTTTATTTCTGTTTCTACCAAATCATTGTTTTCTAAATTCGATTCATTTTCAGATATTGTATTAAGTGTAATTTTTGATGATATTCTCCAATTATCCTTTAATTCTCTGTTTCCCCATTTTCTTTTGAATTCATTCAATCCAGTACTTATAATGGATGGATTGTTAAAATACCATACTCCTTTATTATCAGAAATTATTATTTCAGGCTCACTTAATATAAAGTTATTGTTTCTAAGATTATTTTTTTTAATTTTCTTCTCAGCAGATTTAATTTTCTTTTCTAAAATTAACATTAGTTCACTTTCTGGTAAAGTTGTAAGGTTAATTAAACTATCATTTAAATTTATTTTTTCAATATTTTTTACGAGATCAGTAAGAACCTCACTTCTATTCTTGATTATATTATAATTTACATTTTCTCTGTTGATATTAGTTAAAGCACTATCATAGTAAAGTTTTGATAGCTTATAGTTTATTATATCATAATAATATATATCTGCTGTTTTTATATATGCATCAAATAATAGCTCTCTATTTCCTTTGTTAAGGCTAACGGATAAAATGTATTTTTTAATTGCTTCTTCAAAATTTTTATTTGTTTCATAGTATTGTCCGTGTTCATAATAAATTCTGTCTTGGAAATCGAGATTTTTTTTATCTCTTATTAACTTTTTAAAGTAATCTTCCATGGAATTTTGATCTAGGCTTGAGGATGCTCTTGCGATATAAATTTTTGAGTAAAACTCCATTTCAAAGGATGGATTATTTTTTAAACATTTATTTATATACTCTTTTGATTTTTCATAATTTTTTGTGCTTAAGTACATTTGACCTAAGGCAAAGTATACTTTGTTTAACAAATCCTTTTTCTTAACAATATTCTCTAATTCAAAAAGCGCATTAAAAATTTCATCCTTCTTATTTAATATTTTAAATAAATGATAGCTGTTTAATAAAAACTCTATTTTCAAATCTTTTTCAATGGTTATGTTCTTAAGGTATTGATATACTTCAACCGCTGAGTCATAATCTTTATTTTCAGTATAAGCTCTCATTAGATAAATGAGAGACATATTTTTAGATTTTTGGTTATTAGATTTTGAGTTTACATATTTTAAAGTTGTTATAGCTTGTTTAATATCCTGACTTAACATTCGAGATTTTCCAATCAATGAATAGCTTGGGTAAACATATTTAGAATCAGGATGTCTCTGAATCAGAATAGATAATTTCTGTATGCTATTTAAACTTCTTTGTTTGATATTAGAAACTAAGTTCGTATCGATTTTATATGTTAGTTCAATTAGACTATCATATTCTAATATTATTTTTTCATATAAATCAGTTTCGATTTCATTTATGATTTCATTTCCAATAAAGTATGCATTATATCTTGCTGTAGTATCGTCATAAAGTGTATTTATAATTGTATTACACGATATAAATAAACCGGAGAAAAAAACAAGAATTTTATTTTTCATTTAATATTTAAATCTAACATTTTACAAACGAAAGTATTTAATATATATTTTTATAAAAAATTTAAAATATAATTAAAGGAAAGTTGAGAAAGAAAATCATAAAATGGTTAAGTAAGAGGGTTCAAATTATTTTTAGAAATAAAAGAGACTTTAAGGATATCTCTCTTTTTGAATTTTCAAATTTTAGTCTAATTTCCTACATAACTTTATTTTTTGTTCTTTCTTTTTCTATTTCATTTTTTTTGTCAACAACTATTTTAAAAAGTTTTTTTGATCCTAGATTCTTAGAGCAAAAGGCTAATGAGGAATTAATTAGATTATCTAATTCAATAGACTCTCTTTCGTTACAAGCTGAGATTAAAGATCAGTACATAGAAAATATTATGATAATTCTTAATGGTGGTGAAAATAAAAATAATGAAGAGAATTTATCAGGAAAAACGTTTAAGCCTAAAGATCTTACCAATGATTATTCAGTAATTGATTCCTTTTTCAGAAAAGAATTTGAAAGTACCGTATCGAGCTCAAACCTAATTGGAAATGGAGGTGTTAATCAAGATTTTTTATTAATGCCACCCGTTTCTTCTGGAATAGTATTATCAGTATATGACCCTCTTAATAATCATTTTGGCGTAGATTTTGTTTGTAAAAAAGAAGAGCCTATTAAGGCGACCTTTGATGGAACTGTTTTAATGTCTTCGTGGACAAAAGATAGTGGTTATGTAATAAGCATTATTCATCCAAATAATCTAATTTCAGTTTACAAGCATAACTCAAAGGTATTTGTAAAAACAGGTCAAAGTGTAAGCACTGGAGATGTCATTTCTATTATAGGTGATACTGGTGAATTTTCTTCTGGTCCTCATTTACATTTTGAACTATGGATGGATGGTAAATCAATAAATCCTTCAGAATTTATATCATTATAATTAAATTTGTGTTTTTAAATAAATCATATCATTGTGGATAACTCAAACGGATCAAACAACATAATTGGTGAAGGAAGTACTTTAACAGGTAATTTAAATTCATCAGGTAATATTAGATTAGAAGGAAAAGTTAAAGGGGATATTACATCTTCATCTAAGGTAGCTTGTGGAGAAACTTCAATTGTTGATGGGAATGTAACTGCTGATAATGCAGAAATTGCAGGTAAAGTGACGGGAAAAGTAACTGTAAATGATCTTCTTATACTCAAATCTTCAGCAAAAATTCAGGGTGATATTTCAACTAATAATCTAGTTATTGAATCGGGTGCTAGTTTCAATGGAGCATGTGCTATGGGTACAGAGGAAAGTGTAGATGATGAACCTATAGAGGATGATGAAAAATAAGAGTTATCTTAAGTATCTAAATCTCAGTTATCAATTTTTTTTTACTATTATCATTGCAGGCTTTGTAGGTTACTTCATCGATATATATCTAAACTTATCAATTTATATTCTAACAATTTTATTTCCTATTATAGGATTTTTTTATTCGCTCTACAGGGTTTATCAAAATTTAAAATGAAAAAAAGTATCTCTAATAGTTATATTTATTTTTTTGGTGCATTGGTTTTAACATACTTATTTTTTTTTTTCTTTAGATCAGATTTAATTCACAAATATTTTTTTTATATACTTTCATTTAATTTTTTAATTGATCTTATATTTAAATTCCTAAATAAAGGAGTATTCGTAGGTCAAAACCATAGTGTATTAATTGTTATTTTTTCTACAATTTTAAGGCTTAGTTTGTCTATTATTTTTATTTTTTTATTTGGTCTTTTTGGAGTGGTTGACTTTATGTTATTCACAATAAATTATCTTGTAATTTTTTTATTATTTATAATATTTGAAATAACAATTCTATTAATTAATTTGCAACGTTAATCAAGCTGTAATGTATAAATCTAGTCGATTTCCTGTCTTACTACTATCAGTGGTCTTCTTTGTTTGCTTCGCTAATAATGCGTTTTCGTCTGAGGATGCTGGAGAAGAGGGAAAATTAGATATTGGTGGAATGATAATGCATCATATTTTAGATGATTATCAGTACGAGATCATGGAGGGATTAGTAATACCTCTTCCTGTTATATTATATACCGATCAAGGCCTAAAGATTTTTTCCTCTTCTAAATTATTTGATGAAGATCATATACCATTAAAAAGTGGGTATAATGGGTTCTATTATGATCATGGTCATATTTATCCAGTAAATGAAAACGAGTCATATGTTGACCTATCAATCACTAAAAATGTATTTTTTCTTTTTCTTACCTCTGGGCTAATGTTATTTATCTTTATTTATGTTGCTTCTAGATATAAAAATAAGACAGAAAAACCTCGAGGAATACAGTCATTATTTGAGCCCCTCATTCTATTTATAAGAGATGATATTGTTAAGCCAAACATTGGTGACAAGTATGAGAAATATCTTCCATATATGCTCACACTTTTCTTTTTCATCTTTTTTGGAAATGTTCTTGGCTTACTTCCTGCAGCAGCTAACCTAACAGGTAACATTGCAGTTACAATGGTTCTGGCTATTCTAACATTTATCATTACCAATTTATCTGGAAACCTAAATTATTGGAAACATATATTTTGGACACCAAATGTCCCAAATGTCATGAGAATTATTATTCTACCAATCGAAATTATTGGTGTTTTTACTAAGCCATTTTCTTTAATGATTAGATTATTTGTTGCAATAACAGCTGGTCACATTGTTTTATTAAGCTTTATTGGTATGACGTTTATATTTAGTAGTTACACTGTTGGAATAATGAGTTCACTTTTTGCAGTTGCTCTTAATATAATTGAGCTTCTTGTAGCTGGTATACAGGCCTATGTTTTTACAATGTTTTCATCTGTGTATATTGGATTAGCAGTTGAAGAAGAACACCATTAAAAAAATTATATGTTAAATTTTAAATTAAATAAATTATGTTAGCTTTTTTGATACTTGATATGAGTACCGCTTTGCTAGGTGCTGCAGTTGGTGCAGGTCTCTCAGCAGTTGGTGCAGGAATTGGAATTGGAATTATTGGTGGTAACGCTATGACTGCAATTTCAAGACAGCCAGATGCATATGGAAGAATATTTCCAACGATGTTAATTATTGCCGCACTTGTTGAGGTAATTGCATTGGTAGGATCACTTGTTGCAATGCTTATTGTCTTTGGTGCTGTACCTGAAACTTATCTTTAATATTTAAAAATTAATTAATGGATTTGCTTACACCAGGTACTGGATTAATTTTTTGGCAACTGCTTATTTTTTCAATACTATTTTTGGTATTATCTAAATATGCTTGGAAGCCTATAACACAGTCATTAAAAGATAGAGAAAAGTTTATAGAGGATTCTTTAGAATCTGCTAAAAAAGCGGAGGAGGAATTAATTAATATACAGAAAAAGAACGAGGATCTCCTAGCTGATGCTAGAAAAGAAAGAGAGAAAATTTTATCTGATGCAAAAAAAATATCTAATTCCATGAAAGATGAGGCAAAAGATGATGCAAAACAAATGGCAGATAAGATAGTTAAAGAAGCGAAATCTGTTATTGAGTCTGAGAAGAATAAAGCTATGAAAGATGTAAAAAATACTCTTGCTGAGCTTTCTTTGGACATTGCTGAAAAAATCATTAAGAAAGATTTAAGCAAAGATTCATCTCAGAAAAAATATGTTGAGGACTTAATTAAGGATATTAATAAATCAAAATAATGAAAAATTCACGAGCATCCGAAAGGTATGCCAAATCACTACTTCAGCTAGCTCTAGAAAAAAAGATTTTAAAAGAGGTGAGATCTGATGTTGATTTGCTTGTTAGCATTTTTGGTAAGTCTCGTGAAATATCAAACTTATATTTAAGTCCTATTATACCAATTAAGCATAAAGTGAGTGTTACGAAGAAAATTTTTGAAAATAAAATAAATATTAATACTCTAAACTTGATGCTTAATATTATCTATAGAAAAAGAGATAGTCTGATGGAGACGGTTTTTTCTAAGTTTATTGAGTTATTCAATCATCATAACAATATTGAAGAATCATTTATAACTACAACATATAAATTAGATGAAAACACTCTCAATGATGTAAAGAAATTTGCAAAGAAATTTTCAGATAAAGAAATTTCTTTAAAACATAATATTAATAAGGAAATTATAGGTGGTTTTAATTTAAAAATAGGAGATAAGATGATAGATTGTACTGTTTCTAGTAAAATTAATAACCTAAGAAAAAAATTAATAAATAACTAAATAAAAAAAAATGTCAAATATTAGACCAGATGAGGTTTCATCGATTATTAGAGACCAATTATCAAATTTTAAATCAGAATCGCAGCTGGAGGAAGTTGGGACTATACTTCAAGTCGGAGATGGTGTTGCAAGAATATATGGACTTTCAAATGCTAAAGCTGGTGAGCTTTTAGAATTTGAAGGCGGAGTCAAAGGTTTAGTCTTAAACCTTGAGGAAGATAATGTAGGGGCAGTGTTAATGGGTGATTCAAGTGGTATTAAAGAGGGAGATACTGTAAAAAGATCTGGAGAGATTGCTTCAGTGAATGTTGGTGATGGGGTTTGTGGAAGGGTATTAGATACATTGGGAAATCCTATTGATGGAAAAGGAGATATTAAAGGTGATTTGTTTTCAATGCCTCTGGAAAGAAAAGCACCAGGAGTTGTTTATAGACAACCAGTAAATGAACCTCTTCAGACAGGGATAAAGGCAATTGACTCTATGATTCCAATTGGTAGGGGTCAAAGAGAATTAATTATTGGTGATAGACAGACAGGTAAAACAGCTGTTGCAGTAGATACTATTTTAAATCAAAAAGAATTTTATGAGAAAGGAGAACCTGTTTATTGTATATATGTTGCAGTAGGTCAAAAAGCTTCAACCGTTGCTCAAGTTACAAATACTTTGGAAAAAAATGGGGCCTTACCCTATACCACAGTTGTTTCAGCTCCATCATCAGCTCCAGCACCAATGCAATTTTTTGCTCCTTTTACAGGCGCAGCCATTGGTGAATATTTTAGAGATACAGGAAGAGCTGCTCTTGTGATTTTTGATGATCTTTCAAAACAAGCCGTCTCATACAGAGAAGTTTCATTATTACTAAGAAGACCGCCAGGTAGGGAAGCTTATCCCGGTGATGTATTTTATTTACATTCTAGATTGCTGGAGAGATCTGCAAAAGTAATTAATGATGATAAATTAGCTTCCCAGATGAATGACCTACCAGATTCATTACAAGGTAAAGTTAAAGGGGGAGGATCATTAACTGCTTTGCCAATTATTGAAACACAGGAAGGTGATGTATCAGCATATATCCCAACAAATGTTATTTCAATTACTGATGGTCAGATTTTTCTTGAGTCAAATTTGTTTAATTCTGGTATTCGACCTGCTATTAATGTTGGTATTTCCGTATCAAGAGTCGGTGGATCAGCTCAAATAAAATCAATGAAAAAAATAGCTGGTACTTTGAAGCTCGATCAAGCTGCATTTAGAGAGCTTGAAGCTTTTTCAAAATTTGGTTCTGATCTCGATGCCGCTACTCAACTAGTAATAGATAGAGGAAAAATAAATCAAGAAATACTAAAACAAGCACAGTATTCTCCACTTAGAGTAGAGGAACAAGTGGCAGTCATTTATTGTTCTTCAAATGGATTTTTTGATGGAATTGATTTGTCAAAAATTTCAAAGCTTGAAGAAGAGTTCTTACAACATGTAAATAATAAGTGTAAAAAAGTACTTGACGAGTTATCTGAAGGAATAATAAATGAAAAGAGTTTAAAAGTTTTGGAGGACGCAGCAAAAACAATTGGAGGAAACTACAAGTAATATTATATGCCTAGCATAAAAGAAGTTAAAAATAGAATTGGTTCTGTACAATCAACCCAGCAGCTAACAAAGGCTATGAAAATGGTTGCAGCAGCAAAATTAAAGAGGGCTCAAGATAAAGTCCTGCAGCTCAGACCTTATTCTAAAAAATTGAATGAAGTTTTATCTAATTTATCAGATTCTGTTAATAATGATTTGTTTGCTTCGAGAGAGATCAATAATTACCTAATAGTTTTTATTGGTTCAGACAAAGGATTATGTGGTGGATTTAATAGTAGTATAATAAAACTCTTTAACTCATTCTCAGAAAGTTCAAACTTAAATCATGATTCAATCAATATTTTACCAATTGGTAAAAAGCCTTATGATTTTTTTAAAAAATCAAAATATAATGTAATTGATAGTTATTGGAATTTATTAAATGGGTTTAATTATGAGAATGCATCTGAAATTTTCGATTTTATTCTAAGTGAATTTAATGAATCTAAATACGATAAGGTTTCAATAATTTATAATGAATTTAAAAATGTTGCTGTACAAAAGTCTGTAATTGAAGATTATTTGCCTATCATAAAATCAAATGATGGAGAAGATGAAAACTCTAAATCATCTAACACTAATTTTATTTTTGAACCAGATAAATCCAAAATTATCAATAATCTTATACCTCAAACTCTAAAGACCCAGCTATTTAAAGCTGTTCTTGAATCAAGTGCTTCCGAGCAGGGTTCAAGAATGACCGCTATGAGTCAGGCTACTGATAATGCTGGTGAACTTCTAAAGGAGTTGAGATTAACATATAACAGAACAAGGCAGGCAGCTATAACAAAAGAAATTTTAGAAATTGTTGGAGGAGCTGAAGCACTAAATAAATAATCTATCTATTATTTATTATTCTTTCTACTGGTATTTTAGGATCAAAGTTTAATCTGTAAGTGTGATGAACTTTTCCAAGTGTAACCTGAACTTGTTCAGCAACTCTAATCATATTTTTATTGAAGTCAGGTATCCAGTTTAATTCTAAGTCCTCATAAGATAACTTTTCTTGAATGGTTTCTCTGCTAGCCATAATTAAAGCTCCATCAACTCCTTTTCCTTGATGTTTAGGAACTATTCCAAAAACAAGTCCCATCATTTTTTTACAAGATTTTTTTATTTTTAAATGATAAAATGTTTTCAATTTTCCAAATAATCCGAATTTTCCATTTACATGTTTAAATATTTGATTCATTTCTGGAATACTCAGAAAAAACCCTACTGGATCCTCTTTATGATAAGCAAACCATAGAATCTTTTCATCAAGAATGGGTTTCAATTGTGCAAATAAAGCTTCGGCCTGTGAAAGTTTTAGGGGCGAAACACCAGGGTATTTAGACCAGGCATCATTATAAATTTTAGCAAAGTCTAATATGTATTTTTTAATATTTCCTTTTTCTAATGTTTTAAATGAATAGTTTGGATCTCTTAAGGCTCTTTTTGCTTTAATATTAAGTTTTTCTGAAAGTGGAGTTCTAACTTTTTTTAGAAATGTTAGCTGTTTAAACAATACTTGAAACCCATAATCTTCAAATAGTTTGGGGTAGTAATCTCTCCCATAGTTTTGTAAATAGTTAGGCTCGATTTCAAAACCTTGAGCTAGGCATCCCCACCATTTATCTCTTTCTCCAAAATTAATAGGTCCGTCCATAGAATCATATCCTTTCTTTTTAAGCCATTCTTTCGATGTATCAAATAATAAATTAGCAGCTTCTTGATTATTAATGCATTCAAAAAATCCGCATCCACCAACTTTTAAGTTATTTTTTTCGGGTTTGGTTTTCTTTGAATAAAAGGCAGCAATTCTTCCTATGACATTTCCTTTATCCATTAAAATCCATCTTACAACTTCACCTTTCCTAAATGCTTTGTTTAATTTTTTATCGAATACAGCATTAATATCTTTATCTAACGGCCTTATCCAGTTGGTTTCTTTCTCATAAATTTTAGATGAAATTTCAATAAAATCTTTTCTTTCTTTATCTGTTTTAACTTCTGAAATAATCATATTTTAATAATATAGTTCATATTTTTGTTTGATAAGTAATCCAAAAATAAATATTTAAATGGATAATATTTCTAATCTTAATCTACTAATATCTATTCTTTTAAACGGAATGCTGATTGTATTTTTAGTATTATCACTTGTTTTTTTTATTGGAAAGTTAATAATTAAACTTTTCTCAAGCATTAATCCTAAAAATGATGAGAATAAAAACATTAAATCTATTATAGAGAAAGAAGTTCATAAAATATCCAATGGAAAAGGAAAATTAGTAAGCTACAAGAAAATATAAATTTTATGAATAGAGAAGTAAAGCTTTGTTTAGTGTACAGAGATATGTGGCAGTCTTCTGGTAAGTACATGCCATCTGCTGAACAGTTAACAAAAGTTGCAGAGCCTATTATAAATATGAAGTGTTGGGATCGAGTTGAAACTAATGGTGGTGGATTTGAACAAATTCAATTATTAGCTGGAGAAAATCCTAATAAGGTTGTTAGGGAGTGGACTCAGCCATTTAATGATTTTGGAATTCAAACTCAGATGCTGGAGAGAGGTTTAAATGCATTGAGTATGTTTCCTGTTTCTAAGGATGTAAGAGAGTTGATGTTCAAAGTCAAAAAAAAGCAAGGAACAGATATAGCAAGATCCTTTGATGGTTTAAATGACATAAGAAATCTTAAACTTTCAATTGATTACTCAAAAAAAGCTGGAATGATATCTCAATCATGTCTATGTATTACACATTCAAAAATTCACACTGTTAATTATTATATAAACTTAGCTAAAGATCTTATTAAGCTTGGAACTGATGAAATTGCTATTAAAGATATGGCTGGAATTGGTAGACCATCTTCTCTTGGGAAAATTGTCAAAGGAATAAAAGATTTTAGTCCTGACACTATTGTTCAATACCATGGACATTCCGGACCAGGTTTTTCCGTTGCCTCTTCTCTTGAAGTAGCAAGATCAGGTGTTGATATTATTGATGTTTCAATGGAGCCATTATCTTGGGGAACAACTCATGCTGACTTATTAACAATCCACGAGGTATTAAAGGATGATGGTTTTAAGGTTAAGGATATAGACATGCAATCATATATGGATGTAAAAAAAATTACTCAGGAATTTATAGATGAGTTTTTAGGTCTTTATATAAATCCTAAAAATAGATTAATGAATTCATTGCTTATCCAATCAGGACTACCTGGAGGAATGATGGGAAGCCTCATGAATGATTTGGAGAAAAGCTATACTAGTATAAATAAATGGTTATCAAGAAATAATAAAGAAAGTATATCCTTAGATAATTTATTTTCAAAGCTTTTAGATGAGGTAAAAACTATATGGCCTAAAATGGGTTATCCACCGCTTGTGACACCATATAGTCAATATGTAAAAAATGTTGCAATCGTTAATGTTTTAAATACAATAAAAGGTAAAGAAAGGTGGAGTTTAATTGATGATAATACTTGGGATATGTTACTTGGAAAGTCTGGTAGGTTACCTGGAGATCTTGGGGATGAGATTATTAACTTGTCTAAAGAATTAAAAAAAGAATTTTATTCAGGTGATCCACAAGATTTAGTAGATGATAGTTTAGATCATAACAAAAAAGAAATGAAATTGAAAGGATGGGATTTTGGAATTGATGATGAAGAACTTTTAGAATATTCTCTCCATAAAACTCAATATATTGATTATAAGTCAGGTGCTGCAAAAAGGAATTTACAACAAGATATCATATCAAAAAAGGAAACGATTAATACAAGTGAAGAATCACTTGAAAACATTAAAAATGAAGTTATAAAGATTGGTGGTGATATGTATGAGTTTAAATATAGTATTGAAGAATCAGTTGGAAATCAAGAAGGTGATTTATCCGGTGAAAAAATGTTATCCCCTATTGAAGGTAGGATATTTTTCACAAAAAATAAGGATGAGAAACCAATCAAGGTTAATGATACTGTTAAAAAAGGAGATGTTCTTTGTTATATTGAATCTATGAAAGTTATTAATGCTATTAAATCAGAGTATTCTGGTAAAATTAAGAAAATATGTTTCAATGATGGCGACGATATTTTTGATGATGATGTTTTATTTTATATTAGTAGTTGATTATGAATATTTTTGAAAAAATATTTCAGATGACAGGCTTTCCAGCAATTCTATCAGAACCTGGTTTTCTCATAATGATTGGAATTAGTTTATTTATATTATTTCTTGGGATCGTTAAAAAATATGAGCCACTTCTTTTAGTTCCTATTGGTTTTGGAGTTCTTATTGGAAATATTCCTGGAGCAAATCTTGGGGTTGTACAAGTTGATGAATCAATGGGTATTTTAGAGATTGCTCAAAACCATGGAATTATAAATTTTTTATATTATTCCTTGATAAAAACTGGATTTTTACCACCACTTATATTTATGGGAGTGGGTGCCTTAACTGATTTTGGACCTATGTTAAGAAATTTAAGATTAGTTTTTTTTGGGGCTGCAGCACAAATTGGGATTTTTTCTGTTCTTATTGTTGCAAGCTTTGTTGGTTTTACAAATCAGGAGGCAGCTTCTTTAGCAATTATAGGTGGGGCCGATGGACCAACAGCAATTTATACTTCAATAATTTTAGCACCACACTTACTTGGTCCAATAGCGATTGCTGCATATTCTTATATGGCGTTGGTACCAGTTATAATTCCTTTTGTTGTAAAATTTACTGTTTCTAAAAAAGAACTTCTTATCAATATGAAAAATCAAGAGGAAAATAATCAAGGTGATGATATAAAAAACCTTGATGCCATTAAAATTATTTTTCCCATATTAATGACAATTATTATTTCTTTGATTGTTCCGTCATCGACTCCTCTAATAGGATTTCTTATGTTCGGAAATTTAGTAAAAGAAATCGGTTCCTCTACAGCTAGATTATCAAAAAATATATCAGATAATATTTTAAACTCAAGTACAGTTTTTCTTGGTTTATCTATTGGCGCAACCATGACACCTGTTTCTTTTTTAAACCTTCAGACATTAGGTATAATTTTTGGTGGATTATTTGCTTTCATTATTTCAATAATAGGAGGTGTTCTTGCTGTTAAAGTTTTTAACTTATTTTCTAATAAAAAAATAAATCCACTTATTGGCGCAACAGGTTTAAGTGCAGTCCCTATGGCTAGTAGAGTTGCAAATGATATTGCTCTGAAGAATGATCCTAGTAATCACATCATTCATTATGCAATGGCTAGTAATATTTCTGGTGTAATTGGTTCAGCTGTAGCTGCAGGGATTTTGATCACTTTCTTTGGGTGATTTATTTGTTATAGTACCTGATCTAATTTATTTGAATCATTTATAATAATAATTTTTTGTAAGATATTATTATATAAAAAATTGTTTTCCTCCATCGTTTTAAATTGTTTTATCAGATTATCATAAAATCCATTAAGGTTAAATATTATTATTTTTTTATCTTCAATTCCTAATACCTTCCATGTTATTGTCTCCGACAGCTCTTCAAGGGTGCCAATTCCTCCTGGAAGAATTATATATGCGTCAGAAAGGTCATACATCATTTTTTTTCTTTCGTGCATAGAATTCACAACTATGAGTTCTGTTATATTATTATTAATAATTTCTTTTTTAACTAAAATTTTGGGGATGATACCCGTAACTTTTCCACCTTTTTCCATTATCCTATTTGATATTATACCCATTATACCAATTTTTGCTCCTCCGTAAACCAATCCAATATTATTTCTAATGAGAATATCAGCAATATTTAAAGTCTCTTGCTTAATTAATTTACTATTTAAAGGCATACTTGATCCACAAAAAACAGTGACTTTTTTTATCTTTTTATTCATATTTTAATTTGAAGCATTCGATGTAATCTATGATATTTTTTTTTAAATATTCGGTTTTGATAGTTAGTTTAAAAACAATTGTCAAGGTATATTTGTTATATGGTGGGCAGCGAATCATTAAAAAATATAATTTCTCATTGTAAGGCTAATGGTTTTGTTTTTCAATCTAGTGAAATCTATGATGGCCTTGGTGCAGTATACGACTATGGTCCTTACGGTATTGAACTTAAAAAAAACTTAAGTGAGTATTGGTGGAAATCTATGACCCAAGTTAATGATAATATTGTTGGTTTAGATAGTGCTATTTTTATGCACCCATCTACATGGAAAGCATCTGGGCATATAGATGCCTTTAATGATCCTTTAATTGATAATAAAGATTCAAAAAAAAGATATAGAGCGGATACTTTAATAGAAGATTATCTTTTAAAAATTCAGTCTAAAATCGATAAAGATATTAAGAAAGCAAAAAAAAGATTTGGGGATAATTTTGATGAGGGAAAATTTATAAATACGAGTGATAGAATAATAAAATATAAAAATGATATTAAAAAAATCTCATCTTCTCTTAGTAAATCACTAAAAGAAAACGATTTAAATGCTTTAAAAAATTTGATCATTGATTTGAAAATAACTGATCCAATTTCTGGAACAGTAAACTGGACAGATGTTAAACAATTTAATTTGATGTTTTCGACTAAGGTGGGTTCTACCTCTCAAAACTCCAAAGATTTATATTTGAGGCCAGAAACAGCTCAGGGTATTTTTTTAAATTTTCTTAATATTATTAACTCCTCAAGGATGAAGTTGCCTTTTGGTATAGCACAGATTGGAAAAGCATTTAGAAATGAAATTATTGCAAGGCAATTTATATTTAGAATGAGAGAGTTTGAACAGATGGAGATGCAGTTTTTTGTTGAACCTGGTTCAGAGATGGAGTGGTATAATAAATGGAAGAAAAAAAGACTTAAATGGCATAAGTCTTTAGGTCTTGGAGAAAATTTTTATCGATTTCACGACCATGAAAATCTTGCTCATTATGCAAATGCTGCATGTGATATTGAGTTTTTATATCCAATGGGATATAAAGAATTAGAAGGTATACATTCAAGAACAGATTTTGATTTGGTCAATCACCAACAACTATCAGGAAAAAAAATTAGCTATTTTGATCAAAAGACAGGTAAAAGTTTTGTTCCATATGTTGTAGAAACTTCTATTGGTTTAGATAGATTATTCCTTGCAATTATTACTGCTTCATACAAAAATGAAATTTTAGAGGGAGGTTCACAAAGAGTAGTTTTAAAAATTCCTTTTGAAATTGCACCTGTAAAAGCTGCAATATTACCATTAAATGCAAAAGATAATCTCCCAGAAAAAGCATTAGAAATATATAATAATTTAAAGTTTGATTTTAAGGTACAATACGATCCTAAAGATTCTATCGGAAAAAGATACAGGAGGCAGGATGCTATAGGTACACCATTTTCTATAACTATTGATTATGATACTCTTAAAGATGAGACAGTTACAATTAGGAATAGAGATACAATGTTACAAGAAAGAATTCCTGTAGATTCAATTACATCTAAATTAAAATCTTCAGTCTCTATTAACAATTTATTAAAATTACTTTAATGGTCCGAAGACTATCAAACTTTATAATAAATAATCGTAATATTTTTCTAGTTCTCATTCTCTCATACACATTATTTATGGGTTATATGAGTCAGTTTGTAAAGTTTAATTATGATTTTTCCCAAACGGTTCCTGATACCGATGAGGATATGATGTATTACAATGATTTCAAAAAAACTTTTGGTGAAGATGGCAATGTCTTTGCAGTAGGTTTAAAAGATTCATCAATTTTTAATATTGAAAAGTTTACTTTATATAAAAATTATATAAAAAGTTTAGAATCTATTGAGGGTGTAAATGGTGTTCTTGGCTTACCTACACTTCAAATTTTAGAAAAAAATAAAGAAAATAAAAACTTCACTTTTAAAGAATTATTTAGTCCCTTCCCGACATCTCAAAAGCATTTGGATAGTATTTTGAGTATAGCTAAAAATCAAAAATTTTATGATAACAAAATAACTAATCAGGACAATGCACTCACACTATTAATTACCATTAATAAAAAAGTATTGAATTCAAAAAAGAGAGATGACTTAATGAAAAGCCTAATTATTAAAAGTAGTCTTTTTGAATCAGAATCTAATATTAAACTTCATTATGCTGGGCTACCTTATTCTAGGTACATGATGGCTGAAAAAGTAAAACAAGAACTTTCAATGTTATTATTGGTTTCTTTAATTGTAACCTCTATTATTCTTTTTATCTTTTTTAGATCATATGATACTGTTATAGTTCCAATAATAATTATAGGAATTGTTGTTGTTTGGGTTTTTGGAACTTTATCCTTATTAGGATACAAAATAACTCTTCTGACAGGACTACTTCCCCCTTTAATAGTTGTAATTGGAATTCCAAACTGTGTTTACATGTTGAATTACTATCACTTTTCTATAGAAAAAATAAAGGATAAAAAAGAAGCTCTATTGAATGTGATTAGGACCATTGGTTTGATCACTTTTATTACGAATTTGACTACTGCCGTAGGATTTCTAGTCTTAGCAACAACAGATATTAAAATACTTACAGAATTTGGAATTGTTGCTGGGATAAATGTGATAGCAACTTTTTTTGTTTCTATTTTTCTTCTTCCATCAATTTATCTAGTTCTACCAGCACCTAAATCAGAACAAACTAGTTATTTAAATTATTCATTTATAAAATATTTGATCAATTCATTTATAAATATTTCATTTAATTATAGAAGACCAGTTTTTATCTTGTCGTCAATCATTGTTTCAGTTTCAATTTATGGTTTGACAAAAATTAAATCTGTATCATATCTTATAGATGATGTTCCCTCTGAGAGTCCGCTCATGAAAGATCTCAAATTTTTTGAGAAAAATTTTTCGGGAGTCATGCCTCTTGAAATTGTTGTAGATTCAAAAATGAAAAAAGGAGTTCAAAATCTAAATCTCCTAAAAAAGGTTAATGAACTTGAAAATTTTTTAATGGATAAAGATTATGTCTCTTCTCCAATCTCTTTAGTCAGTTTTATAAAGGCTTCTCGTCAAGCCTATTATAATAATAACTCTGCTTATTATAGTCTTCCAAATAATAGAGATAAAAATTTTATATTAAGATATATATCAGATGGCTATCAGAATAATGCATCTAACGAAAATATTTCGAAATCCTTTGTAGATTCTTTAGGTCAAAAATTAAGAATTTCTTTAAATGTTGCAGACTTAGGTTCATTTAAATTAGATTCAATTGTAAACAATGTATTTAGGCCTGAGATAAATAAGGTTTTTAAAAATTCGAAGGCCGAAGTTAAATTGACTGGTACGACCTTAACATTTATAAAAGGAATAAATTTTTTGATTGAAAATCTCCTTCAAAGTATGTTACTAGCTTTCTTTATTATAAGTGTTATTATGTCATTATTATTTAAGAATTTTAAAATGGTTATAATATCGTTAATACCAAACTTGATACCTTTAATTTTTGCAGGAGGAATAATGGGTTTTTTTGGTATACCATTAAAGCCAAGTTCAGCTTTAGTCTTTAGTATAGTATTTGGTATTTCAGTAGACTATTCAATTCATTTTCTTGCTAAATTTAAGAATGAGTTAATTAATAATTCAATTGAGATTTCAATTACTAATACAATTAAACAAACAGGAAAAAGTATGATATTCACGTCTTTTATTTTATTTTTTGGTTTTATAATTTTTGCTTTTTCTAACTTTGGAGGAACTATAGTTTTAGGTGTTTTAACATCTATAATATTATTTGTGGCGATGATAACGAACTTGACTCTTTTACCGAGTATAATATTACGGTTTTATAAGAATTAATTAGTATGAAAAATAAAAAATTTGAGGAGTATAGATCTCTTGATTTTTATAATCTCAGTAAAGACATTATTAAATTTTGGAAAAAAAATCAAGTCTTCGAGAAATCCATAAAAACTAGAGATAGTAAAAATATTTTTTCATTTTATGAGGGCCCCCCATCTGCTAATGGTTTACCAGGTATTCATCATGTTATGGCCCGAACAGTCAAAGATATCTTTTGTAGGTATAAAACATTAAAAGGATTTAGAGTATACAGAAAAGGAGGATGGGATACTCACGGGCTTCCTGTTGAGTTACAGGTTGAAAAAAAATTAGATATTACAAAAGATGATATAGGTGAAAAAATAAGTATTGAGGATTATAATAAAGAGTGTAAAAAGGCTGTGATGAAATTTAAGAATACTTGGGAGAGCCTTACTGAAGGAATTGGATTTTGGGTGGACATTGAGGATGCATATATAACTTTTGAAAATAATTATATCGAGTCAGTTTGGTGGTCATTAAAAAAATTACACGAAAAAAAATTATTATATAAAGGATATACAATACAACCTTTTTCTCCTGCGGCAGGAACAGGACTAAGTTCTCATGAATTAAATATGCCTGGGGCATATAAAACAATTAAGGATACATCTATTACTGCACAATTTAAGCTAGTAAAGAATGAAAACTCTAAATTATTTCAAAGTTTCAGCGATGATATTTTCTTTTTAGCATGGACAACTACACCGTGGACACTACCTGCAAATAATTCTTTAGCAGTAGGTAGAAAAATCGATTATGTATTAATTGAAACATTTAATAAATACGTTGAAAAAAGAATTCTTATTGTAATTGCTGAGAGCTGTATACCAAAATTTTTTAAGGAGGAATGTTTAATGCAAAATAAGAAACTTGATTTTAATAAAAACAACCTTCAATATAAAGTTCTAAAAAAAATTAAGGGAAGTGAACTATTAGGAATGGATTATGAGCAGTTGATGCCATATGTAAAATTAGATAAACCAGCATTTACAATTATTCATGGGGATTTTGTTTCTACTGAGGAGGGAACAGGAATTGTTCATATATCTCTAACATTTGGTTCAGATGATTTTTTTATTTCAAAAAAAAATAATGTGTCTGGAGTTTTTGTAAAAGATATAGAAGGAAATCAGGTACCAATTGTAAATAAATCTGGAAAATTTGTAAAAGAAATTACAGACTTTGCTGGGTTAGAAGTTAAAACTTTTACGAATGTGGATGGTGGTTTAACAACTGATGAAAAAATTTCAATAAAATTAAAAGAAGAAAATAGAGCTTTTGACGTAAGGAAATATGAACATAGCTATCCCCACTGTTGGAGAACCGATAAACCCATTTTATATTATCCACTTGAGTCATGGTTTATCAATACGACTAAATTAAAGAATGATCTTATAAAATCTAATAAAAAAATTAACTGGCAACCGCCTTCAACAGGTTCTGGTCGTTTTGGAAATTGGTTAGAAAATTTAGTTGACTGGAATTTAAGTAGATCTAGATTCTGGGGGACTCCCCTTCCTATTTGGAGAACAGAAGATGGATTAGAAGAAATATGTATAGGAAGTATAGAAGAATTAAGAGATGAGGTAAAAAAATCTGTTGAGAAAGGGTACATGAAAAATCCATTAACTAAAGATTTTGATTTACATAGACCATATGTGGATGATATTATTTTGGTTTCTAAAGATAATAAACCAATGTTGAGAGAGAAAGATATTATTGACGTATGGTATGACTCAGGTTCAGTTCCATTTGCTCAGTATCATTATCCTTTTGAGAATAAGGATTTTTTCAAGAGTATGTTTCCTGCAAGTTTTATTGCTGAGGGAGTTGACCAAACACGAGGATGGTTTTTTACATTGCACGCTATTTCAATAATGCTTTTTGGAAAGTCAAGTTTTAAAAATGTTATTTCAAACGGACTTGTACTCGATAAGTTAGGTAATAAGATGTCTAAAAGATTAGGGAATGCCGTAGATCCATTTGAAATTATAAAAAAATATGGTCCTGACGCTACTAGATGGTATATGATCATAAACTCCAATCCATGGGATAACCTAAAATTTGATGAGGAGTCAATTAAAGAGGTTCTAAGAAAGTTTTTTGGAACCCTAACAAATACTTATAATTTTTTCTCCCTATATGCTAATATTGATGGATTTAAAGCTACTGATAAGTTGATCCCTTATCAAAAAAGAAGTTTTGATGATAGATGGATAATTAGTCGTCTAAATACTATTTCTAATGAGGTTGATAATAATTTAGACACATATAATCCTACAAGGGCTGCTAGGTTAATTAATGATTTTATAAATGATGATCTTAGTAACTGGTATGTTAGATTAAATAGGAAGAGGTTTTGGATGGGTGACTTTTCTAAAGATAAATTAATGGCATACCAAACTTTACATGAATGTTTAGAAAAGATATCTATAATCTCTTCTCCTTTCATTCCGTTTTATTCTGAAAAATTATTTTTGGATCTCAACCGATTTACAGATAAAAATTTAGAGTCCGTACATTTATCATTGTACCCAAAGGCTGATAAAAAACTCATATCAGATACGTTGGAGAGAAGAATGTTATTTGCTCAAAAAATTTCATCTCTTGTTCATTCAATTAGAAAAAAAGAAAAAATAAAAGTCAGACAACCATTATCAAAGATTATAATCCCAATAAACTCTTCGAGCCAAGAAAAGGATATTAAATATGTTGAAAATATTATTCTCTCAGAGGTGAATGTTAAAAATATTGAGTATGTATATGACAATACGAAAGTTTTTATAAAAAAAATAAAACCAAACTATAAAGAAATTGGTTCACTTTTTGGACCAAAAACAGGGGTTGTGTCAAAAGCAATTTTATCTATGAATCAAAACCAGATAGCTAGTTTAGAAAAAAAAGGGAGTTTAATTATTAAATCGGATGATGGTAATTTTGATATTAATATTAACCATGTAGAAATAACTTTTGGAGATTTAGATGGTAAATTAGTTGCATCAAATGATCTTTTTACAATTGCGCTGGATATTTCTTTAACTGATGAGTTAATATCTGAAGGTTTATCTAGAGAATTTATTAATAAAATTCAGAATGAAAGAAAGAATATGTTATTTGATGTTACTGACAAAATAAATATTGAAATAGCTATTAAAAATATAGATAGATTAAAATTCATTGATAATCATAAAAAATTTATCTGTAACGAGACACAAGCGAATAGTATTAAACTTTTAGAATCAATTAGTTCTCCGAAGGAAATGGTTCTAAGTGTAGGTTCATCGGACTCAGAAAAAGTTATCCTTAGTTATAATATTAATAAATTGTAGAATGAGAAATAAACTTTTTTTATTCATAGTTGCTCTTATAGTTCTTGACCAAACTGTTAAAGTTTTAGTCCATATTAATATGCCACTTTATTCAGAGATACCGTTAATTGGTGACTTATTTAAACTTCATTACATTCAAAATCCAGGTATGGCCTTTGGAATCAATTTTGATTTTAAATATACAAAACTAATTCTCTCATTATTTAGAGTTATTGCCTCTATATTTATTGGCTATTATTTGATCTATTTAATAAATAATAATTCTAACACTCTTTTACTCATATGTATTTCAATGATTTTAGCTGGTGCTGTAGGGAATGTTATTGATAGTGTCTTTTATGGTGTGATTTTTAATAATGCTCCATCAGGATCACCTTTTACTTTATTTTATGGTCAGGTTATAGACATGTTTTATATTGATATTTGGGAAGGTTATCTTCCTTCTTTTATTCCGTTTATTGGAGACAGTTATCTTTCATTATGGCCCGTTTTCAATTTTGCGGACTCTTATATATTTATTGGTGTATCAATTCTGCTAATATTTCAGAAAGAGTTTATATTAAATAATCAAATAAAATAAATTTCATTTATTTGGCGATGCTCTTTTTTAAACTTTTCTAAGATAATTTTTTTATTATTATCAAGCTCATTTCTTAGTGGCGAAGACATTAATTTTATATATATCTTATCATCTTTTACAAATAATTTTTCCGTTCTTATTAAGATTTTTTCATCGCATATTCTATTCCAAGTATCAAAAATTTCAGCCTCATTAAGACCTTTTTTGATTGGCGTTGTATTATAAACTTCAGACGTGAGTTCATTAATTGATAGAGTCTTTCTTTTCCTTTTATTATTCATTTATTTCCTTATTGTCTAACTCTATTATTTTAACATCTTTTTTTATTTTTTTTATCTTATTTAATCTTTCCTTGATTGAATCAGAAATAAAAATTTGAGTAAAGTCATTACTACTAATATAATCTAGTATCACATCAATTTTTTTATCATCTAATTTATGAAAAATATCATCCAGTAGTAGTATAGGTGATTTTTTAATTTTTTCTTTTAGAATGTAATATTCTGAAATTTTAAGAATAATTATAAATAACTTTTGTTGGCCTTGAGAACCAAATTTTTTTATTAGTAAATCATTCAAATTAAAAATATAATCATCGTTATGTATTCCGATACTCGTTTTTAATGAAAAAAAATCATTTTTATGGTTTTTTTCAAAATCTTCGATTCCTATATCTTTATTGAAATTAGAAATATATTTTATTGAATTTTTATCTTTTTTATCTGCAAGGATTTTTGAGATATATAAAAACTTATCATTGAAAATTGTTACTTCTTTTTTTCTAAAATTATAAATTAATTTATTTAATTCTATCAATTTTTCATCGTATGCTCTTAACTGATACTTATCAATTTTTTCAAAGTTATTAACACTTTTAAATAATGTTCTTCTCTGTTTTAATAGTCTATTATATTGAATTAGATTATCTAAATAACTTCTATCAATTTGGGAAAATAATAAATCAAAAAACCGTCTTCTATCACTACTGTAATTTCTAATTAAGCTTATGTTATTAGGAGTTATAAATACTGCTGGTACTTTACTAATATGTTCCTTAATTTTATTGTATTTATGTTCGTTTTCGTAAATACTTTTATCTTTAGGAGCCTTAAATGTGCATTTATAGATATTATTATTTGAGTATTTTCCCTCTATTGTAAAAAATTTTTTTTCATGTTTTATAATATCGTTGTCTATGCTATTTATTGCACTTCTCCCAAATGAGAGATAGTAAATGGCGTCCATAAGATTGGTTTTCCCTGATCCATTTTTTCCAAAAAGAAAGTTAATATTGCTGTTAAAGCTTAGATTTAACGAATGATAATTTTTAAAATTATTAAGCTTGATTTTGTCAATATGCATTTATATTTGTGAAAAATTAGAGTGTTGATATTTATTGTAATTAAATAAATTTTTAACACTAATTAAATTTTATTTTAATTTATGCCAGCAACTAAAGAAAAAAAAACTATAAAGTCTAGTTCAAATAATGAATTTGATACCGCTACCTATTTATATTGGTTAAAGTCAATGTTATTGATGAGAAGATTTG
>CEUQ01174045.1_pt1 | contig 29198 bp, 25 predicted proteins | sample 361491 | NCBI WGS metagenome assembly CEUQ01 (sample SAMEA2622796, study PRJEB7988) | marine metagenome | biome: marine biome (ENVO:00000447); feature: marine epipelagic mixed layer (ENVO:xxxxxxxxx); material: "saline water (ENVO:00002010), including plankton (ENVO:xxxxxxxx)" | depth 120 m | reverse complement strand
CGGGCTCATAACCCGAAGGTCGTAGGTTCAAATCCTGCCCCCGCTACTACGAAAAAGCCCTTTATACCTTAAAGGGCTTTTTTTATAGAAGTTTAATAAATTGCATAAGAATCTTATTTGTAGATTCGATATTTAATGGATTTGATTTATTTGAGCTTATTGCTCTAGGCATAACTACACAACCTAAATGTTCCATTTGTAATTTCATAATAGATATATATTTTATCCCAGGACCACCGCTATTTGTTCCAATTAATGCAATTTTATTGTTAAATGCATCTCTCCAGTATTTGGTAGTGGTGGAAATCCATGCAATTGCATTATTTACAATGGGAGGTGTCGATCCGTTATATTCAGGAGCACACATAATAAGTCCCTGATTTTTTACAAATTCATCTGTTAGTTGATGTATAGTGTTTTTATAATTTTCTATATTTTTATCAAAAGAATTTTCTGTATATATAGGTAACTCATAATCTTCTAATGATAAAACAGTCGTGCTAATTTCTGTAGAGTTTTTTTTAGCTATATTAGTTATTAAATCATTTAATTCTTGTGCTAATTTATAATTATTATTTTTAGTTGCACTTACTATTAAAATATTTTTCATTTTATTTATCTTTTATTTAATATAATCATTGATTAAGTTGATTAATATTATGAATAATAAACAAAAATTTCAAATACTGTTAAATATTAGTCTTTGCACTTGTATACTATTTATTTCTCTATCCGGATTGGCAATGTATTTTTATCCAGGAGGCTCTATGTTTAATAATCCAGCTAACCCTAATTATGATAGCTCCTTAAATTATTATTCTCATTCTATGAATTTTTTTAGTGACTTAGGATTGTATAATTCTTGGTCGGGAGATATTAATTTTTTATCTAATATTCTATTTTCTTATTCATTACTTTTTGTTGGTATAGGTATGGTTTCTTTTTATTTTGGGCTACACTTTTTATTAAAAAAAGATAACAATCTTATTCTAAAAAGTAAGATTGGAATTATAATCACATTTATATCGGCTATCGGTTTTATTTTAGTTGGATTTACTCCATCAGATAAATTTTTAACTGAACATATGTTAGCAGTTAACTTAGCTTTTAGATCTTTCTTAGTAGTCATGTTAATATATACTTATTTAATATTTAAAAGTAGCTATATACCAAACTACTTTTCCTTAATTTATTTTATATTATTTTTATTAGTTGGATATTATGTATATATTTTAATTTCAGGCCCATCATTACCTACGGTATCATATGGACATAATGATTTTTTTGTTCCAACTAGAGAGTCTTTACTTTTTCATGTTTTATCACAAAAATTTGTTATTTATGGTCTAAGTTTTAGTATTTTATGTCAGATTTTGTTATTAAAAAATACAAAATATATTGATTTAACAGATTAGGAACTGTAATAATGTTTAAATATTTAAAATTTTCTATGGCACCTTTGACGGTGGTAGCATCAATCTATTTTGCTTATCTAGGTGAAAATTATATATGGTATTTTTTCTTAGGGTTTTCTGCTATAATTATGATTGGTGATGCAATAGCAGGTGATGACATTGCTGTCGATGAATATAAATATCCTTTCTTCCTCAATTTAATGCTGTATTTGAATTTTCCTCTATTAATAACATTAATTGCTGTTATGATGCATGTAATAGAGCAACAAACTATTAGTTCTTTTATAGCATATTGTTTAACTATTGGTTTAATGCTTGGTTCTTTTGCAGTTAATGTTGGGCATGAGTTAACACATAGAAAAAATAAAAAATTAGATATTTTTTTTGGTAATTGGTTACAGGCGTTATGCTGGGATAATGCATTTGCAATTGAGCATGTTTATGGTCATCATAAGCATGTAGGTTTATTAAAAGATGGGGCAACAGCTAGAAGAGGAGAAGGTATATTTAAATTTATGATTCGCTCTACTATAAATGAATATAAAAATGCTTTTAATATTGAAAAAAATAAATTACAAAGAAAGGGAAAATCAATTTTCTCATTTCAAAATCAATTCTTTGTAGCTCTTTTTAGAAGTGTTTTTATAACTGTAATCATATATTCTTTAGGCAGCACAATAGCTCTTAGCTGTTATTTAATTTCAGCCTTTATATCTAAAATTTTACTTGAAACTATTAACTATGTTGAGCATTATGGATTGGTTAGAGTAGAAGGTAGACCAGTTAGACCAAGGCATTCATGGAATAGCAATACTCTAATTAGTAGTATTTTTACTTTTAATTTAACACGTCATTCTGCACATCATGAAAAGGCCCATCTTCCATACTGGAGGTTAGGCCCTTATACAGAGGCTCCTAAAATGCCATTTGGATACTTAACTACATTTTTTCTTGCCCTTTTGTTTCCTTGGTTATATAGAAGGATAATGGCTAAAAAATTGCTGGATTGGGATAAAAATTATGCTTCTGATGCAGAAAAAGAATTAATCGCTACTCTTTAATAATTTCAATTTTATTATTTATGAATAAAAAAGTACTATATATAATACTTTTATTAAATAATCTGTTTTCTTTTCCAGATTGTGATTTTGGTGATCCAAATTGGGAAGAAGCCTATCAAACTGTCCCATTTGATCATGAATTTAGTGCAACGATCTCTGCCGCTCAAATTTTTATTGATGGCCAGGAAATGATTACTGGAAAATTAGCTGGCTTTGTAGGTGATGAATTACGAGCTCTTGATTCTGATGGAAGTAGTTACTTTCCTCCAGGAGATACAAATGTTTTTGAACTTTCATTATGGAGCAATCAAGCATCAGGTGAATTATTTACTTTTAAATATTATAGTGAAGATAATGATATTGTTATTGATTTAAATGAAACATATCAATTTAATTCAAATGATATTATTGGTGATGCTTTTAATCCTATGTTTTTAAGTGGAATAAATCCTGAATGTGAGGATGAAAATTCCAATCATTTTGGTGATGCAGCTGATAATACAGGTGTATCAGAGCTGATTATTTTATCTAACACTATATCTAACCTTGAAATAGGAGATCAAATCGGTATTTTTGATTCAAATGGTTTAATTAGTAGTGGTGAAGAATGTCTTGATATATTAGGTGAAATATTGGTGGGATATGGAGAATGGACAGGAGAACAATTAGAAATTGTTGCTGTATCACATATAGACTTTTGTGATTTTAATGGCCCTCAATTACCTGGTTTTATAGAAGGAAATCCTATTATTTTAAGAGTTTGGGATATAAGTGAACAAATAGAATATGATGCAATTTTAACTATTAGTCAAGGTAGTGCAGATTTCCAAGAAACTTCATTTGTAGTTATATCAGAAATAAGCTCAGAAGCCATTTATGGTTGTATGGACAATCAAGCTTGTAATTATAATGAAAATGCTAATACAGATGATGGTTCATGTCAATATGCAGAAGAAAACTATGACTGTGATGGAAACTGTATTGTAGATACTGATTGTAATGGAGACTGTGGTGGTGATGCTATAATTGATGAATGTGGTGACTGTGATGGTGATGGGGCAAATCATCAATGCTGGGATGGCTCTATTGTCTGTGATCCTTTTGACTGCCCAGATTCGACTCTTCCAACACCTGATTTATTTTCATTTAATCAATCTTTAAGTCAAGCATTTTATTATATCAATAATGTATATGTTGATGATATTAATCTAGATAGTGATGATTGGGTTGCAGCTTTTAAGGGTGATGTTTGTGTGGGGGCTAGAAAATGGGATACAGGTATGTGTACAAATGGTGTATGTGATATAGGGGTTATGGGTGATGATAATTCTGATGCGACAGATGGTTATATGTTAGCGGGAGATATTCCATCATTTAAAATATATGATTTTTCTGAAAACACTTATTACAATGCAATTTCATCTGATGATTTTGCATTTGAAAACGGAGGGTTATTTGTAATTGATCAGGTTCAGGAAACTGATTATTATTGTGGAAACAATCCTTCTTGTTCTGGCTGTATGGATACTGATGCCTGTAATTATGATTTAGATGCTTTAATTGGAGGTGATTGTTATTATATGGAATTAAACTTGTTATATCCTTCAAATAATTTGATTATTAATATTGATAATTTACAAGGTTCAATAGAATTCTTATGGTCGGAAATAGATGAAAGTTGTGCAGATAATATTAGTTATAATATTGAGATTTATGATCAGAATTTTCAACTTCTTTTTTCTGATAACACTCAGCAAAACAGTGCAATTATTTCATATGCTGATTTGAATATTAATATTGGAGAAATTAATTCATATTCATGGAAGATTTTAACAAGTGATATATTAAGTGAAACTTTTTATTTTGCTATAGATGCACAATCGCTAAATAATATGGATTATGGAATTAGTCAATTTAATTTGTATCAAAATTACCCTAATCCATTTAATCCTATTACCTCTATAGCATTTGATGTTCCTTATTACAGCTTTGTGGATATTAATATATATGATTTAAATGGTCAATTATTAGATAATTTAGTTGAAACTTATTATGGGCCTGGTTCATATAATGTATATTGGGATGCTAAATATTATCCTTCTGGAATTTATTTATATGAAATGATAACAAATGAACATGTATTAAAAAAGAAAATGGTTCTTATAAAATGAAAAATATATTTTTCTATAGCCTAATTGGATTTTTTATTTTTGGTTGTGATAATTTTATGACAGATTGTGACTGTGATGATGGCGATGATAATGATATTGAAACAGAGCTTCCTGTTGAAGAGTATTTTGCATTTAATGTTTCAAGTAAAGTTTCGTATTACTGGTTTGAAACAGTGCTAATTAATGGGAATGAAATAGAGAGTGATGATTGGGTTGCAGCATTTAATGGTGATATTTGTGTAGGTTCTCAACAATGGATTTGTCCGGGGAATTGTAATTTGCCTGTATATGGAGAAAATGAATTAAATGAGTTAACAGAAGGATATATGCTTCCTGGAGAACTACCTTCATTTAAAATTTATGACACTTCAGAAAATATGTATTATGATGCTATGCCAACTCAGGAATTTGAATGGCAAGATGGAAATCTTCAAAATCAATTTCAAGCTGATACATTATCAAGTCAAGGTACAGGTGGAAGAGGTGGGGGAACTGGTAGACCTTAAAGGTATTTTATGACCAAAGATGATAAATTATTAAGTTTATTAAAAGGATAAAAATTTTTGTGAAAAAAGATGACAAATTATGGAAAGATAAACTCTCACAAGAAGAGTATCATGTGACTCGTTGCAGTGGCACAGAACCGCCATTTACAGGGAAATATTATAATCATAAAGAGGCAGGGACATATAATTGTAATTGCTGTAAACAGCCTCTTTTTAGTTCTGATGTTAAATATGATTCTGGTTCTGGTTGGCCCAGTTTTTGGGAATCAATTGATCAACAAAATATTAAAACTAAAGAAGATAGTTCATTAGGTTATGTACGTATTGAAATTATATGTGCTAATTGTGATGCACATTTAGGCCATGTATTTGAAGATGGTCCTAATCCAACTGGCCTTCGTTACTGTGTTAATTCACTTTCTCTTGATTTTGAAAAGGAAAAAAATGACTGATAAGAAATATAAAGATCCAACTTTTACAATTAGTAAAGTTTATACTAAGACTGGAGATGATGGAAAAACATCTCTTGTCGGAGGACAAAAAGTATTGAAATCAAATGTTAGAATTCATGCTTATGGTGAAATTGATGAATTGAATTCAGTTGTAGGACTTTGTGTAGAAGAATTAAAATTATTAGATCAAGATTTTAATTTTTTAATACAAAGTCTCATTAGAATTCAAAACGATTTGTTTAATCTTGGGACAATTTTAGCAACAGAACCACAAGATATGACTCCAGCTATGCCAAAAATTACTTTAGATGATATAAAAATATTAGAAAAAGAAATTGACCAAGCAAATAAAGATTTATCTGTTTTACATTCTTTTGTTCTGCCTGGAGGTTCTAAAGCAAATGCATTTTTTCATTTAGCTAGAACTGTTTGCAGAAGATGCGAAAGGGTATGTTGTGGTCTTTATGAACAAGAAAAAATTGATAATATCGTTGTTTCTTATCTTAATAGGCTTTCAGATGCATTTTTTGTGTGGAGCAGATTAGTGTCAAGTAAAAATGGTGATAACGAAAATACATGGGACCCTAATCGAGGTTCTTCTGGCAGTTAATATCTAAATGATTAAATTTCTTTTACATTTAATAATTCTCTATCCATTATATGCCTTTAATTTTGATTATAATCAGAATATTCCAAAAGTCATAGTAAATAATCAGGAGCTTAGTAATGGTTTTCTTGGTGGGATAAATTATGCTATTACTAGATGGGTCGACTGGGACCAAGATAATGACTCTGATTTATTTTTATTAGATGAAGATGGACATATTAGATATTATGAAAATATTGGATCTGAATCAGAAGCAAGTTTTATTGTTAAGGATACTAATTTTTTAGGTATCAATAATATTACATGGTTTTTTATAGGAGATTTTGATAATGATAATGATTTTGATGTTGTTACCGAATATCCCCAAAATCCTTCTTATATATCATATTACACAAATGATAATGGTGTGTTTACTAATTTAAATTTACTTCAAAATGAAAACGGTTCATATGTTTTGGGTCAACAAGGGGCAATTCCAACATTTTGTGATATAGATAACGATAATGATTTTGATTTCTTTGCAGTTAATTTACTAGGGACTGTTACTTTTTATGAAAATATTGGTTTAAGTGAAAATAAACCAATTTTTAATTTTATAACTAGTGATTGGGAAGATATTAGTATCACTGGACAATTTAGGCATGGAGCAAATGCTATTAATTTTATTGATATGGATAATGATCAAGATTTTGATCTAGTTTGGGGAGATTATTATCAAGCAAGCTTATATGTTATTTGGAACTTGGGCACTCCAAGCATTCCTGATATGGACAATATTAATTTTTCAACATACTTTCCAGAAGATGATCCTATTTATACTGTTGGAAGGAATATGCCTAGTTTTACTGATATAGACTCTGATGGAGATCAAGATTTGTTTGTTACTGTACTTGGTGGTACTGGGGGAATTCAATTATCAAATAATTTTTATTTTTATGAAAATATAAGTGATACAGAAAATTCAAATTACAATTTTATAACAGATAACTATTTTAATAGTATAGATCATATGTCCGATGTATGCCCAACACTTATTGATATAGATTCTGATGGGGATCAGGATTTGTTTATTGGGCAAAAAATATCTACAGATACTACTCCTTTTAATGGTAGAATTATATTTTATTTAAATACGGGAGATGGGCTTAATCCAATTTTTACATTATATGATGCAGAATTTTTAGGAAATGATTTAGGAGCTGACTTATGCCCTCATTTTGGTGATATTGATTTGGATGGAGATTATGATTTATTAATTGGAACCTATTCAGGTGATGTTAAAATTTTTGAAAATATTGGGAATAAATATAATTTTAATTTTATTTATCACTCAACTATTGAGACAGATTTAAATTTTTGGTTTTCTACTCCTTTTTTATTTGATATTGATTTTGATGGTGATTTAGATATTATACTAGGTAATATTTACGGTACTCTAAGCCTATATAAACAAGATGGGTCTTTTTCTTTTAGTTTTGAATCAGATAATTTTCAGGATATTAATGTTGGGTATTATTCATCTCCTTATTTTTTTGATATTGATTTAGATGATGATTTAGATTTAATTGTAGGGGGCAGAGATACTCATAAAGTCTTTCTAAATAATAATGGATTTTTTCAGGAAAGTAATGAAATTGAAATCCCATATTTAGGTAAGAATGTTAAATTTTGTGGAGGAAATTTATTTTCATCTAATAAGTATGATTTAATTTCAGGCATTTCAACAGGAGGTATTTACATTCTTTCAGATAAGTTATGTGACCATGGGGATTTAAATCAAGATGAAACAGTTAATATATCTGATATTATCATATTAATAGATTTAATATTTGAACTACAACCAAAAACTGCATATTTCAAATGCTCCGGTGATTTAAATAATGATTTTGGTTTTAATATTAGTGACGTTATAAATTTGCTAACTATAATTTTAGGAGATTAAAAGCTGTGAGATTTTTATTTTTATTGATATTAATTCTATTTTTTGGTTGTGAAGATGCTGAAGTAAAAGGATGTACTGATTCAGCTGCATGTAATTACAACTCAAATGCTAATACTGATGATGGTAGTTGCTATTTTGGATCAGATGATTTTTGTGATTGTTATGATAGTATATTAGATGATTGTGGCGATTGTGATGGAGAACAATATTTTTCAGTATTGGTTTCATTGCAAGGTACAGATTCCGTTGGAGTAGTAAATGCTAATAATTTAGATATTATAGATGAAGTTTCTCTTGTTGATTTAATTAATGATGTTGATTGTTCTGATTATTCTACTCAAATGGAATGCGAAATGATGGGATGTATGTGGCATACTATGGATAATGGAATGACACATTGTATGGATATGGGTATGAGTATGGGATTACAGCCTCATGACATTGCTGTTGATAATACAAATGGATACTGGTTCACTACAACCATGATGGGTGGTGAAGTTGCTATGTACTGTGCTAAAACTAATGCTTTTTTATCAAAGGCAACTATTGGAAATATGCCTGCTCTTATGAGTATAGATGAAAATAATATGATAATTTATGTATCTCAAGGAAATACAAGTATGGGTTCAACAAATAATATTTACCAAATATCTTATGCAAATGAAATGTTAGATACAGAAAATATAGTTGAATGGGATGTTAAATTTGATTATGCTCATGGTATACATTTTGATGAAGACTCTGATTATGTTTATACCGTTAGTAAGACAAATGATTTTATAGCAAGATTTAATCCAAATGAGGCTCAAGAAGATTATGTTAATCCTGAGTTTGTGAGTATGGATTCTACTATTAATGAAATATTGGATTTTGAAGTCAATAGATTAAGGCCTGTTGAGATTGAAGCTAAATACCCTTATATGTTTATTACCTGTAGTGCAGGAGAATGGAATAATAATAATGAATGGTCTGATGTTCCAGGTCAAGTACAGATGTGGCATATGGATGATATGACCTTGCTGACTACTTTTGAGTTTGAGGCTGAATCTTATCCTTGGCATATTGTGACATCTCCTACTGAAAACAAAGTATTTGTTTCTCTTGCTGGTGATAATTCAGGTGTTGCATGTCTTGAATGGAATGATACTGATGATAATGGAGATGTCGTTTATACTTTAAGTGAATCTTGGATTACTACAAGTGCTACATATGGCACAATGCATGGAATTACTATGATAGATGGCAATATTTTTGCATCTGGAAGGCATGATGGTAATCTTTATAAATTTAATGCTAATACCGGTGAAGAATTAGGTTCTACAAATGTAGTAAGTACTATTTCTGATATTATGACTGGTGGAATTGGCTCATATATTCCAACCTGCGATTAAAGTATTTAAATTAAACCGTCTCTCTTAAGTAGAGCATCCACTTTAGGTTCTCTTCCTTTGAAATTTTTATATAATTCCATTGGATTTTTTAAATTTCCTTTTGACAGAATATTTTCTCTAAAAGATAATGCGGTTTCTTTATTAAAAATCCCATTATCTTTAAAGGATTCAAATGCATCTGCTTCTAGGACTTCTGCCCATTTATATGAATAGTAGCCAGCCGCATATCCTCCACCAAAAATATGGCCAAAATGTGATGATATTGTAGTATTTTTTACTTTTTCAAATAAAGCAGTTTTTTCAAGGGTATTTTTTTCAAACTGTTCTATATCTTCTATTGGGTCAGTTTGTGTATGCCAAGCCATATCTATATAACCTAAAGATAATTGCCTTAAACACATGTTTGCTGAACCAAAGTTTTTTGAATCTTTTATTTTTTGTATTAGTTCATCTGGAATATTATTCCCTGTCTCAAAATGATGAGCAAATAAATTAAGTGCCTCTTTTTCACTTACCCAATTTTCCATAATCTGAGATGGTAATTCCACAAAATCCCATTTCACATTAGTATTTCCAATAGTTGAATATTTAGAATCAGATAATAATCCATGCAGGCAATGTCCAAATTCATGAAAAACAGTTTCAACTTCGCTAAATGTTAGAAGTGCAGGTTTATCTTTGGTTGATCTTGTTAAATTAGCGGTAAATTGTACATGTGGTCTTCTTATCGCACCTTTGTATAAGCCATTATCCTTAATTGAATTCATCCATGCACCACTTCTTTTTGTTGGCCTTGGATGTAAATCAATATAAATTAATCCTACTAGTGATTCATCATCATTTACAATTTCATATGTTTTTACTTCTTCATGCCATGTATCTAAATTATTTAATTCTTTAAATTTAATTCCATACATTTTATTTGCTACTTTAAATATACCATTAATAACATTTTCAGCTTTAAAATAGGGTCTGAGCATCTCAGGGTCTATATTAAATTTTTCTTTTTGAAGTTTTGTAAAATAATATGATTGATCCCATGGTTTAAAATCTTCAATACCATCTATTTTTTTTGCAAAATCTTTCAGTTCATTTAATTCAACCTTTGCTTTGTCATAGCAATTATCATATAAATCATCTAATAGCTTATAAACATTTTTTACATTTCCAGCCATTCTGTCATCCAATACATAATCTGCAAAAGTATCAAATCCTAATAGATTGGCTCTTTTATGTTTAAGCTCTACAATTTTTTTAATAATATCATTATTACTGAATTCATCATTATTACATAAACTTCCATAAGCTAAAAATAAATGTTTTCTTAGTTCTCTATTTTTTGCATAGCTTAAAAATGGTCCCATGCTTGGGTATTGTAAAGTAAATAGCCATTTATTTTCTTGTCCTTTTTGTTTAGCCTCTTCTTTTGCCATAGTAATTGATGATTCAGGTAATCCTTCTAGATCTTTTTCATCCTCAATCCATAATTCAAACTTATTTTGTGCATTTAATACATTATTTGAAAACTTTGGAGATAAGAGCGATAATTCTTCATCAATTTTTCTAATTTTTTCTTTTTGTTCTTCATTTAGAGAGGCACCATTTCTAAAAAATCTTTTGTAAGTAACATCAATTAATCTTAAATCTTGTTCATCAAGATTATCTATATCTTTATTATTATAAACATATTTTATTTTATCAAATAATTTAGAATTTAATAAAATATCATTACTAAACTTGGATCCCATTGGGCTAATTTTTTCAGCTAAAGCTTTTAGGTCATTATTGCTTTCACAGCCAAACAGATGCCAATAAACACTCATTATATAGTCTAATTCTTCACTTGATGTTTCTAAAGCTAAAATTGTATTTTTAAAATTAGGAGTTTCCTTATTATTAACTATATCATTTATTCTGCTTATAGCTAATTCAATACTTTTTTTTGCTGCAGGTATAAAATCTTCTGTTTTGAATTTACTAAAGGGAACAGCATCATAAGGTAAGTTAAAATCAGTAAAAAACGGGTTATTCATTTTCATTCTCCATGTTAATTTTATTTTCTAATATGCCTAATTCTTCAATCTCAAGCTTTACTACATCATTTAATTTAAGCCATACATTTGTTTTGTTTGTTAAATTTATTTCATACAAGCATCCGGTCGCACATGTTCCAGACCCAATAACATCACCTGGATATAGTGTTGTGCCATTTGAAATATGGCTAATAATTTCAGCAAAAGTCCAATGCATATTTCTAGCATTATCTTCAGATATTTTTTGCTCATTAATAGATGCTGACATTTCTAAATTATATACATTACCTCTATTAGTTTTTGATATTTTGTTTTCTAATTCATCTTTTGTAACTAAATATGGACCTAAAGAAGTATTAAAATCTTTACCTTTTGCAGGCCCAAGATTAAGCTTCATTTCTTGCATTTGTATATCTCTAGCACTCCAATCATTCATAATCATAAAACCAAAAATATATTCATCTGCATTTTCTACACTTATATTTTTGCCTTCTTTACCAATAACTACTGAAAGTTCTAACTCAAAATCTAGTTGATTTAGATGTTTTTTATTAAAAAATAAATTTCCAGGTCCAGTTATTGCTGAATGATTAGAATAGTAATAAACTGGAAATAAATCAAATTCTTCAATCATTGGTAATCCTCGTGCTTTTCTTCCAGCTTGGACATGTTGTCTAAAAGAGTAAGCATCTCTAAGGCTATTTGGTTTTGTTATGGGGCTTAGTATTTTTATATTTTCTAATTCTATTAAGGAGTCTTCTTTATAAGTGCTATTTTTTGTTAATATACCTTTGTTAATTAGAGAAATTAAGAAAATAGGTTCTACATTATAAAGTTTATTTTGAATCACATATTTTTCATGTGAATTTAAATTATTATTAATTTTTAAATCAATATCATCTATAGCAATAATTCTATTATTATCTATTAGTAGTCCAGCCTTGATTGTGTTATTATGTAAATAATGTAGAATCTTCATTTAAGTTCTTCTAATAGTTGGATATGCGAGTTCAATATTAGGTTCTAAATCAAATTCTTTTAAGATTTCTTCCCATATTTCTTGTTCAGTTTCTCTTCTGTATTGAGGTCTACATAAATATCTAATTGTTAATAAAACACCGCTATCAGCAGCTTTTGTATAAACAACAGGGTCTAGTTTTTGGTCTTGGATTAAGAATTTTTGTGATGCTTTTTTAATTTCTTCTTCCGCAGCTCTTGTAGGGTGTGCACCAAAGTCTTTTGCTATTTTTTCAAGAATTTTTTTAGCTTTTTTCCATTCACTTTCAAATGTAATTAAAACTGGAATTTCATTAAATATATATTCAAAACCTTTACCATAGTTAGCTAGAGTTTCAACAAAAATTTTTCCATTTGGAATATGTATAATTCTTCCAGTATTTTGATCAGCATCTACCCAGTTTCCAATTTCCATAACTGTAAAATTGAAAAAATTTACATCAATTACATCTCCTGAGTGTTCACCAAGCTGGATTCTGTCTCCTGGTTCTAAAGGTCTGTTCCATAAGATAAATAGCCAACCTGTTAGATTTGTAATTGGATCTTTTAATGCGATAGCTATACCTGCTGAAAGAAGTCCTAAATATGTTACAATAGACCCTATACCATCAAGCCAAATTTGTCCAATAATTATTACTGAAAAAGTAACAGAAATATAAGTTGTTGCTCTTAACCAGTTATAGCGTGATTTAGGGTCTTCTAATCTTAGTATAAATAAATTTATGACACTTCTTCTTAGTACTACAATAAGTACAATTGCTAAGAAAGTAGCTATTATTTTAGCTTGTATTGATGAGTAAGTAAAAAATTTTGAAAATTCACTAGATACTGTTATGATTATGTTTTCTAAACTGTTCATTTAATTGCTTTTCTAGTTTTATATGTCATATAAACAGCCATCAAAAAAGAAGGTATGTAAAATATCCCAAAGAAGTTTGAAAATACACTATCATCTATATCAAAATATATCAATAATAAAAATAATAGAAAAATATATAATTGGAATTTCATCCATATGGTTAATTTTTTTAGTATTTTGAAAGAATCATTTTTATTAATAATTATTAAACTAATATTCATCCATGTATATAGACGAAAGAAGAAAAACTCAAAAGCATAGAGTGTTTTTGAAATTAAATCTGGAATATTAAAGTTTAAAGAATTATTTAAATTTATATTTTTACTAGAATCGAATAATGGGTAAAAAATACCTACAGATTTCAATGTAAGAATATCAAAAATTACATGAATAAACATTCCTATAGATAGGCCCATTACAATATTTATATTATTTTTATTTTTATATTCTAAATATATTAAAGTAAGCAAACTTATGAAGGGAATCATAAATAAACTATGAAATATAGTATTAGAGATGTATGGGTTATTTAAAAAATCAAATTTTAAAAATAAACTTAATATAAAATCTAATATTAAATCTAAATCGGGCAGTAGCATTCCCATAATTAAGGATGTTAATAAAAGTTGCTTGTTTGGAATAAACTTTTTTAATTGTAGTCCTATTATAGCATTAATACTAGTTTGTATCATTATTTGAATTTTAGATTCGTATTTTTAAGTTTATATTAGAGAGCTATGTATTACATATATATTAGTTTAAAATGTTATCAATTAAAATGAAAAAAATATCTAATATCGATAAGTTAGAAGCAGCTTCGATCATAGAGGATCAAATTTTATTTTGTTTAAAAATTCAATTAAAAAATATTGATTCACACCCTATTCGTGTAATTCAGGCATCTAAATCATTGATTGGACTTAATTTAGCCCAGCCAAATACAAAATTAATTAATTTTAATTATAACTATTTAGAAGAATTTAATAATATTTCAACTTATAAGGCTTTAAATGCTGACAAATCATTAAATGAGGTTATTAGTATTCATGATTTAGAATCTGCTTTTTTAAATAAGGATAAATCATCTGTATTAGATATGCTAAATCAATTAAAATTAGTTTCAAGTGAAGTTCATATTTTAGAATATTTAATTGAATTAAGTTTAAAACAAACCGGAAAATCTTTTCTTATTATATGGTCAATATATAAATCTATTTTATTCTTAGAAAATAAGGATTGTAATAATTTTATTAATATTGCTACAGATACTATTTTATTAGATAATTTTGAAGATTATGAATTATCAAAATCTAATTTTAATATTAATAAATTTGTAAGTTATAACTTATCAATTGATTCGCTTGATTTATATTCTCATTTATTAGAAGCTTATAATAGTAATTTGATTAGGTTATCAAATATTAAGCCTTTAATTGGAGGTTTAATTCAAAGGAGATTTAAAAATTCTAATCCAATTAAGTTTAATTTTAAGAACGATATTTTATTCCCTGATTTTTTAATTGAGGGAAGATATTGGTTGTTAAATTTTATAGATAATCAGGAAAAATATCAAATTAATAAAGATTTAATATTCTTTTTAGATTCCATAAGATGTTTATTTAGATTTTTAGATTCTAAAAATTATAAGCTTATTTGTTTTCAATTTGAAAATATGTTAGGAGATATAAATGTTTGATTTATTTAAAAAGGTATGGAAAATTAAAATTATTGAATCTGGTTCGTTTAAATTAGATGGTGGTGCTATGATGGGGTCAGTGCCAAAAGTTTTGTGGAATAAAACAAATCCTAGTGATGAATTAAATCGTATTAATTTATCTATGAGATGTTTATTGTTGGATAATGGTAAAGATGTTGTTTTAATTGAAACGGGTATAGGTAATAAAAATAGCCAGAAATTTGTAGACATGTTCTGCATTAAGCAGTCCTCTTTTCCATTAAAAGACGAATTAAAAAAGAATGGTTATAATTTAGAAGATATTACTCATGTTATATTAACTCATCTCCATTTTGATCATGTAGGCGGTGCTACCTATTTAAATGATCAAAATATTATCCCAACTTTTCCTAATGCAAAATATGTTATTTCAAAAACTAATTGGGATACAGCAACTAATCCAAATTCACGGGAAAGAGCTAGTTTTTTGCCTGAAAACTTTATTCCAATAAAGGAGCATAATCAATTGGTACTTATCGATGATAATCAAGAAATTATGGAAGGTATTAATGGTATGGCTTTTTATGGTCATACTAATGGGCAGCAGTTAATTAAAATAACTGTTGATAATAATTCATTAGTTTTTTGTTCTGATTTAATTCCATTAAAATCTCATCTTAGGATTCCTTGGGTTATGGGCTATGATATAAATGCAGTAAAAACGATGGAAGAAAAGACTTTTTTCTTAGAACAGGCTTCTAAATTAAATTGGTTACTTTTTTTCTATCATGACCCTAATGTTATTGCTGTCAGAGTTAAAAAAAGTTCTAAATATTATGATATTACAGAGGAATATAATGTAAATGAGTGATTCTAGAATCATAGATACATTATTATGTAAAGGTGTAGATTATTTTAATGAAAAAAAATTTTATAATGCTCATGAGGTATGGGAAGAATTATGGACTGATTATGCATTAAAAGATGCATTGTTTATTCAGGGCTTAATACAGCTTTCGGTCGCTTTTTTTCATATTACAAATTTAAATTTAAGAGGTTCAAGGAATTTGTTTGTAAAATGTTTACCTAAATTAAAAAAATTTCCTCCTAATCACAGAGGGTTTAATTTGCTTGAAATTATAGATTGTGCTGAAAGATCAAAAATACAAGTTGAATCTATCAAAAAATCAAATGAATTTAATTGGGAGTCAGCTCCTAGAATTATAATTTCATGAAAATAGTAGTTTTTTCTAAATATGATTACAACTTCGCTGCAAAGCTAGCTAAAATTTGTGATACATATTCAGACCAATTAGTATTTTCAAATACATTTAATGATTTAGTGAAATTTAAAAATCAAAAAGATTTATTAATAATAGTTGATTTGAATGATTATTCAGATAATTTAGATTCTGTAATTGATTCTATCATAAGTATACATAAATTCTCTATTTGTGCTTTAATTCAAAAAATGGAGTCTAAAATTCAAAAGCAAGCTACGAGGATTGGATTTGATATTGTTATGAGTAAAGAAATGTTTTTGATGAATTTCAAAACTATTAGACAGCAAATCATCAATCTAAAAGGCTAACTATTTCTCCATATTTCGGATATATTTTATATTGAAATAATTTGTTTCAAAAATTAATTCTTTATAACGATAAAAGTTATGTAAATTATAGTTGTAATTTTAATTGTATAATACAAATAAATAAAATGATATATTTAACAAAACAATATAAATTTTGTGCTGCTCATAAATACTGGAATAGTGATTGGTCAGATTCTAAAAACATTAAGGTGTTTGGTGAGGATATTAGAATCCATGGACATAATTATATTTTATCAATTACAGTTAAGGGCTCAATAAAATCAGGCTCTGGATTTATTGTTGATATAAAAGAATTAAATAAAGTTGTTAATAAAAAAGTAATTAATATTTTTGATCATTCTCAAATTGAAAAAGATATTTCATGGTTCAAAGATAAACAGCCTTCAACAGAGAATATGGTAGTATTTATTTGGAATCAAATTTTTGATAGTATTCCATCTAATGCAATCTTGCATTGTGTCAAATTAAGAGAAACACCTACAATTTTTTCTGAATATTATGGACCTGAAAATAAAATAGGAAAATAAGTAATGAAAAAATATGATTTAATTGTTATAGGTGGTGGTCCGGGTGGGTATGTTGCGGCAATAAGGGCAGCTCAATTAAATAAAAAGGTAGCTCTAATCGAGTCTAGCCACCTTGGTGGAATATGCCTAAATTGGGGATGTATACCTACAAAATCTTTATTAAAAAATGCTGAAGTGTTAGAATTAGTTAAGAATAGCAAAAAGTATGGAATTGACATAAAAGAGTTTTCTGTTAATTGGGAAAAAGTTATTAAACGTTCTAGAGATATTGCTAACCGAATGGGAAAAGGAATTCAATTTTTAATGAAAAAAAATAATATTGATGTAATTAATGGTTTTGGGAAAATTCTTGATAAAAATACGGTTGAAGTTCAAAATGATTCCTCTCAAGAAAAGATTAGTACTGATTTTATGATTATTTCAACAGGAGCTTCTCCAAATTATTTTCCAGGCATGGAACCAGATGGCAAAAATATAATTACCTATAAGGATGCTTTGATAATCGACAAAGTGCCTGAACATATAGTGATTATTGGAGCAGGTGCCATTGGAATAGAGTTTGCTTATTTTTTTAATACATTTGGTAGTAAAGTAACAATAGTCGAAGCTCAATCCAATATTCTACCTAATGAAGACATTGAAATTTCAAAAGAGTTAGAACGTATTTTTAAATCTAAAAAAATTAACATCCAAACTGATGTAAAAGTAGAAAGTATTACAACTAAAAATAAAACAGTTAAAGTTAATTTAGCAGATTCAGAAATAAATTGTGATAAAGTTTTAGTAGCAGTTGGAGTAAAAGCTAACTCAAACAATATAGGTTTGAAAAAAAATAATATAAAAACTAATAAAGGTTGGATTACTACAAATGAGTTTATGCAAACTAATATTAAAAATATATTTGCTATTGGTGATGTTGCGGGACCACCATGGCTAGCACATGTTGCTTCAGCTGAGGCGATTACTGCAGTTGAATATATGTGTAATCATTCATCAAAGCCTATGAAGTATGATAATATACCTGGATGCACATATTGTCATCCAGAGGTTGCTTCTGTAGGTTTAACAGAAGAAGCAGCTATAGAAAAAGGTTTTGAAATTAAAGTAGGAAAATTTCCTTTAAGAGCACTTGGAAAGGCTGTTGCGGTAGGACAAACTGATGGTTTTGTAAAAATTATTTTTGATAAAAAATATGGAGAATTATTAGGTTGTCATATTATTGGAGTTAATGCAACTGATTTAATTTCCGAAGTGTCATTAGCGCGAGATTTAGAAACTACTTATAATGAAATATTAGGTTCAATTCACCCTCACCCTACTTTATCTGAAGCAATTATGGAAGCAACTGCTGATGCTTTAGATGAGGCAATTCATATATAGAATTATGTTTACAGACAAGATAGACATACAATTTAAATTTCATGATATTGAGCATTTAACTGATAATAAGAATATTATTAATAAAATCTGCAATGACAATAAAAATGTTATTAATATTTATTGGTTAGGAAAATGTTTTTATAATCCAATATGGGATTTGCAGAAACAAGCACATCAATTAAGAGTTAATAATAAAATTAATGATGTAATATTTCTATTAGAGCATAATCATGTTTATACATTAGGTAAAAATGCTAATGAAAATCATATTTTGCCCTCAAAACCAACAGATGCTGAAATTATTAAAATTGATCGAGGGGGTGATGTTACATATCACGGTCCTGGACAATTAGTTGGCTATCCTATTCTAGATTTACATAATTATAAAATGAGTATTAGTTGGTATTTAAAAGTGCTTAGTGATAGCATAATAGATATGTTAAGTGATTTAAGTATAGATAGTCATTACAGAGATGATTATGTAGGGGTCTGGGTTGATGATAATAAAATAGCTGCATTTGGTGTCAGATTATCAAAATGGATTACAATGCATGGGTTTGCTTTAAATGTTAATACTAATCTAAAATACTATGATGGAATGATTCCTTGTGGAATTTTTGAATGTGGTGTTACATCAATTAAGAATTATACTGAAGATAATTTTACTGTTAAGGATATTGCTAATATATATACAAAATATTTTATAAAACATTTGAATAAGGAAGTTTAAAAATGAAATTACATAATTTTAATAAAAAAGATTTAATTGGTATTTATGAAAAAATGGTAACCTCAAGATTATTAGACGATAAAATGTTAATTATGCTAAAGCAAGGAAAAAGTTGGTTTCATATTGGTGCAGCTGGTCATGAGGCTGCTCAATTAGCTGGTTCAATTTGCTTTAATCCTAATATTGATTATGCTTATCCATATTATAGAGATCAAGCTTTTTGTTTAGGATGGGGTTCTACAACTAGAGATTTGTTAATGTGTTTTTTACATAAGGCTGATGACCCTAATTCTGGAGGAAGACAAATGCCTCAACATTATGGAAATAAACCTTTAAACATTGTTAGCCAATCAAGCTGCACAGGGACACAATATTTACAAGCTGTGGGTACAGCTTTTGCATTAAAAAGAGATGGTAATAATGGAGTATGTTATGTTTCGTCTGGAGAAGGGACAACTAGTGAAGGAGATTTTCATGAAGCATTAAATTGGGCAAGTAAAGATAAAGCTCCTGTAATTTTTCATATTCAAGATAATGGTTATGCTATTTCTGTTCCAATTGAAGAGCAGACTAGCGGGGCTTCAGTTTATAATATATGTGCAGGCTATGAAAATCTATCTAGATTTAATGTTGATGGAACTAATTTTTTTGAATCACAGTTAGCATTTAAAAAAGCTATTGAAAGAGCTAGAAAAGGTTTAGGGCCTAGCGTTATCATATCAAAAGTAGTTAGATTATTACCTCATTCTTCTTCTGATGACCAAAGAAAATACAGGTCTGAAAAAGAATTGGAACAAGATAAAAAATTAGATCCATTAATCATTTTTCAAAAAAAATGTATTGAAAAATCAATAATTTCAGAAAAAGAATTTTCAAAAATTGATGAAAAAATTAAAAAAATGATTGAAGAGGAAGTAGATTATGTTGAAACACAAGAAAATCCTAACCCAGAATCTGCAACAGATCATTTATTTTCAGATTCAACCATATTAGATGATGGCTGTACACTCGAACCAAAAAATGTCAAAGATAAAATAGTTATGGTTGATAGTATTAATCATGCTTTAAGTGAGGAATTAGAATATAATAATAAGATGCTAATTTATGGTGAAGATGTTGCTGGAGATAAAGGTGGAGTATTTACAGCTACAAGAGGCTTAACTAAGGAATTTGGAGCAGATAGAGTTTTTAATTCTCCACTTGCCGAATCTTCAATTATAGGAACCGCAATAGGTCTTTCAGTTGCGGGTTATAAGCCAGTTGTTGAAATACAATTTGGAGATTACATATGGCCTGCAATGATGCAAATTAGAAATGAAGTAGCTACAATGCGATATAGATCAAGTGGAAATTGGGCATGCCCATTAGTTATTAGAGTTCCAGTTGGAGGGTATATTCATGGTTCTTTATACCATAGTCAAAGTATTGATGGATATTTTGCTCATACTCCAGGTTTAAAAGTGGCATACCCATCGAATGCATCAGATGCAAAAGGATTATTGAAATATGCATGTAGATGTAATGACCCCGTTTTATTTCTTGAACATAAAGGTATCTATAGGCAAGGGTTTGCTTCATCAGAAGAGCCCGATGATGATTATTTGTTACCTTTTGGAAAAGCTAAAGTTGTTCAAGAAGGAGAACAATTAACTATAGTTACTTGGGGAGCAATAGTTCAAAAAGCTGTAGAGGCAGCTAGAAATACTAATAAATCTGTAGAAATTATTGATATTAGGACATTAGCTCCTTTAGATATAAATACTATATTAGATTCTATTAAAAAAACTAATAGAGTCATTGTTGCACATGAAGATCATCTAACTTCTGGTTTTGGATCAGAAATATCTGCTCAAATTGCAGATATAGGTTTTGAATTTTTAGATGCTCCTGTAAAAAGAATAGCTTCTAAAGATGTTCATATAGCTTACTCTCCCAATTTAGAAAATGAAATTTTAGTACAAACAGACTGGATAGAAAAAGAAATTGAAGAAATTTTAAATTATTAGAATTATGGCTAACAGTACTAAAATCACTAATAAGAAGTTATTAGATTTATTATTTTATCTTGAATTGCCCAGATCTATTGAAAATAGAATGTTAAATTATTTGAGACAGGGGAAGATATCAAAATGGTTTTCAGGTATTGGCCAAGAAGCTATTTCAGTAGGTTCGACTTATGCATTAAATGAGGATGATATTATACTTCCAATGCATAGAAATTTGGGTGTATTTACTACTAGAGATGTAGATTTAAATAAGCTTTTTTGCCAATTAATGGATAAAGAAGGTGGATTTACAAAAGGTAGAGATAGAAGTTTTCATTTTGGCTTACCTTCTAAAAATATTATAGGTATGATATCCCATCTTGCTGCAATGCTTCCTGTTGCCGCAGGATTTGGATTAAGTTCACAATTAAAAAAAGAAAAAAAAGTTATTCTATCTTTTACAGGTGACGGTTCTACAAGTGAAGGAGATTTTCATGAAGCTGTTAATTTAGCAGCTGTTTGGAACTTGCCTATTATTTTTATAATTGAAAATAATGGTTATGGGTTATCAACCCCCTCATCTGAACAGTTTAAATGTAAAAACTTATCTGATAAAGCTATTGGTTACGGTATAAAAGGTATTACTATTGATGGGAACGATGTTTTAGAGGTTTATAACACTATTTCTCAGATCTCTAAAAATATAAGAAAAGGAGGTGGTCCTATTATTGTTGAGGCTTTAACATTTAGAATGAGAGGACACGAGGAAGCATCGGGTACTGATTATATTCCTAAAAAACTTTTTGATAAATGGAGTAAAAAAGATCCTATAGAAAATTATAAAAAATATTTAAGGTCAAAAAAAATATTAACAGATATTAATCAACAAAAAATTGAAGAAAAAATTAATCAAAAAATTGATTCATCATTTGAATTTGCTTTAAATTCTCCAAAAACAAATAGTAGTGAATCTGCTGAAATTGGAGATGTATATAAAAAATATACATTTAATTCAAAGACAGCCAAAGATCAAGGTATAGAAATGCGTTATGTAGATTCTATTTCAAATGGTTTAAGAAATATTATGCAAAAAAATCATAAAACGATTATAATGGGACAAGATATATCAGAATATGGAGGTGTATTTAAAATCACTAAAGGTTTTTTAGATGAATTTGGTTCACATAGAGTAAAGAATACCCCAATCATTGAATCTGGGATATTGGGAGCATCTGTTGGATTAGCTTTAGATGGTTTTATTCCTATTATAGAAATGCAGTTTGCTGATTTTGTGTCATGTGGTTTTAATCAGATTGTAAACAATATTGCGAAAACTCATTATAGATGGAACGAATCATTAAACATTGTAATTAGAATGCCTTATGGTGCAGGTATGGCTGCAGGACCATTCCATTCTCAATCACCTGAATCGTGGTTTTTTCATACACCTGGTTTAAAAATTGTTGCCCCATCAAATCCATTTGATGCAAAGGGTTTATTAAATTCATCAGTAGATGACCCAAATCCTGTACTATATTTTGAACATAAATATATGTATAGGAGCATTAAAGGGATTGTACCTGAAAATGATTATAATGTTGAAATAGGTAAAGCTGATATAAAAAAAATAGGTACTGATGTATCTGTTATCACATATGGTATGGGTGTACATTGGATTATGGATATATCTAACAAACTAGAGCAAGATGGAATTAATATTGAAATTATTGATTTAAGGAGTTTAATTCCTTGGGATAAAGAATTAGTTTCTCAATCAGTATCTAAAACTAATCGGGTATTAATACTTCACGAAGCAAATTTAACTGGAGGAATTGGTGCTGAAATATCAGCTTATATTAGTGAAAAACTTTTTAAATTTTTAGATGCTCCAGTAATGAGATTAGGGGGGCTTGATACCCCGATTCCTTTTTCAGCTGAATTAGAAAAAATTTATTTACCTATTAATAAAATAGAACAAAAAATAAAGGAATTAGTTAATTTTTAATATACAAATGAAGGGTTTAATATGAAATTGATTGGATTAGATTATTTGGGTATATCAGATTTTTTTTCTGATGAAGAACTTTTAGTACAAAAATCATGTAGAGAATTTGTAGATAGTGAAGTTTTACCCATTATTGATAAACATTTTAAAGATGGAACTTTCCCTAAAGATTTAATCAAGAAGTTTGGTGAATTAGGATATTTAGGCATGAATTTACCTGAGAAATATGGCTGTGCTGGTTTGTCTAATATTGCTTATGGACTATTATGTCAAGAATTAGAGAGAGGAGATTCAGGAATTCGTTCATTTGTATCTGTGCAAGGTTCTTTAGTGATGTATCCAATATATGCTTATGGTAGTGAACAACAAAGAGAAAAATGGTTACCTAAACTTGCTTCTGGTGAATTGATTGGTTGCTTTGGTTTAACCGAGCCAAATTTTGGTTCGAACCCTAGTGGAATGTTAACTAATGCAGTAAAAACAGATGGGGGTTATTTATTAAATGGCAGCAAAATGTGGATTACAAATGGTAGTATTGCTGATATCTCTGTAGTTTGGGCTAAAGATGAAGATGGTAAAATTAAAGGTTTCATAGTTGATAATAAATCTGAAGGTTTTTCTGCACCAATGCAAAAAGGAAAATGGTCATTAAGAGCTTCAATTACTTCAGAATTAGTATTTGAAAATGTGTTTGTCCCTGAAGAAAATTTATTACCTAATGTTAGCGGCCTAAAAGGTCCATTAGGTTGTTTAACACAAGCTCGTTTTGGTATTGGTTGGGGAGCTTTAGGTGTTGCAATGGAATTATTAGATGTTGCTTTAGAATATAGTAAACAAAGAGTCATGTTTGATAAGCCAATTGCATCTTTTCAGATGATTCAGGATAAATTGGTATGGATGTTAAATGAAATAACAAAAGCACAATTATTAGCATTACATGTAGGCAAAAATAAGGATGATGGCTCATTAAAGCATCAGCAAGTTTCTATGATTAAAAAAAATAATGTATGGTGTGCTAGAGAATGTGCAAAATTAGCAAGAGAAATTCTAGGAGCTAATGGTATTACCGAAGACTATCCTATTATGCGACATATGATGAATATTGAAAGTGTATATACATATGAAGGAACTAATGAAATGCATACATTAATTTTAGGTCAAGATTTAACAGATATTCCTGCTTTTAAGTAAGGAAAATTAAAGGAGTTTTAAATGATTGTTGATGTGTTAATGCCAAAAATGGGAGAATCTATAACAGAGGGTACCATTGTAGAATGGAAAAAAAATGTAGGAGATATGATTGCTAAGGATGAAACTCTCTTAGAAATTTCAACAGACAAAGTTGATTCTGAAATTCCATGTCCTACAGCTGGAAAAGTTTTAGAGTTATTATTTAATCAAAATGATACGGTAGAGGTTAATACTATTATTGCTCGAATTGGAACTGAAGAATCGGACACTTTAGATTCAGTTTCATCCAAAGATAGCAATTTAAATCAAGAGGTAGAAGAACAAAAAGAAACTCAAAAAGAAGAAGTTGTTAACAGCCAAGCAAAAGAATCTGTAGTGCAAGAAAAAGTATCAGATACTAAAGAAGATAGAGTATTTTATTCCCCTCTTGTGAAAAGTATAGCAAAAAAAGAAGGTATTTCTATTGAAGAACTAGGTCATATTAAAGGATCTGGCAGCAATGGAAGAGTTAATAAAAATGATATTTTAAATTATATAGAAAATAAATCTAGTGTTAAATCCCCTGCATCTAATTTAGAATCAATCGCTAGTTCTGTAGAATACGAAACAACTCACACTTTAAATGATTCTATTGAAAAGATGGATAGAGTAAGAACTAAAATTGCAGAGCATATGGTTAACTCTAAAAATATATCAGCTCATGTTTATACTACAAGTGAAGTAGATGTTACTAATATTGTTAATATTCGTAATGCCAAAAAAGATGCTTTTTTGAATAAAAACAATATTAAGCTAACTTATACTCCAATTATAGTTTCAGCATGTATTAAAGCTATTCAGGAATTTCCGCTTATGAATGCATCTATAGATGGAACAAATATTGTTCATCATCAAAATATTAATATGGGAATAGCCGTAGCATTGCCTGATAACAATTTAATTGTGCCTGTTATTAAGGCTGCAGAAGAAAAGAATTTTTTAGGTTTATCAAGGAGCGTAGATTCATATGCGAAAAAAGCTCGTTCTAATTCATTAGCAGCTGATGATATTTTTGGTTCTACATTTACCCTAACAAATCCTGGAATTTTTGGAGGATTATTTGGGATGCCAATTATCAATCAACCAAATGTTGGTATTTTATCTGTAGGATCTATAGAAAAAAGGCCTGTTGTAAAAGAAACTGAGTATGGGGATGCAGTATTTGTTAGGCATATGCTATATCTGACTTTAGGTTATGATCATCGCCTGATTGATGGGGCATATGGTACTAAGTTTTTATCTAGGGTAAAACAATTATTAGAAAATTATGATATTAATGAAATTATTGTATAGGTATTGATGAAAGAAAATAGAAAACCAAAATGGCTTAAAATTAAATTATCATTAAATGATAATTATAATGATATATCTAATATTATATCTAAAAATAAATTGAATACGGTCTGTTCTGAAGCACGATGTCCCAATATATATGAATGTTGGAATAATAGAACAGCTACAATTATGATTTTAGGTGATACATGTACTAGAGCTTGTGGTTTTTGTTCTGTAAAAACAGGAAAACCTAATCAAGTTGATATTTTGGAGCCAGCAAGGGTTGCTGAAGCAGCAAAAAAAATGGATTTAAGACATATTGTCATAACATCAGTTGATAGAGATGATTTACGAGATGATTATGGCTCAACTATTTGGGCTGCCACAATTAACAGGTTACATTCTGTAGTTCCAAATTGCAGTGTTGAAGTTTTAACTCCAGATTTTAGGGCACACGAACCATCTTTGCAAAAAGTTTTTGATGCTCATCCCTCTATTTTTTCTCATAATATTGAGTGTGTAAAAAGAATTTCTAGGCAAGTACGAAAACAGTCAAGATGGTCAAGATCTAAGCGAGTTCTTGAATTGTCTATTCAAAATAATATGCTAACTAAAACAGGTTTAATGGTAGGGTTAGGAGAAACAAACAATGAAGTGATTGAGACAATGCAAGAAATGGCTGATTTAGGTGTGGAAATATTTAACATAGGTCAATATTTACAACCAACTAAAAAACACTTAGAAGTTCAAAGGTATGTACATCCAGATGAATTTAAAATGTTTAAAGAAATTGGTTTAGATTTAGGTTTTAAAGTAGTTGAATCAGGCCCTTTAGTTAGATCATCTTATCATGCTGATAAACAAGCAAAATTATACCATAAAAAACCAAGTGTAGCGTCATAATGACACAAATGTATATATAAAATATTTGGTATGATATTTGCGTACTCTATATTTATTAAATTAAAAAAATGTAAGTAATTATAAATGGAAAAAAGCAAAAGAGAAAAAATTTTAGAATCATATCCAATTTTACCATTAAGAAATACTATTTTATTTCCTAATCAAATAATTCCCATATATATTGGCAGAAAACAATCATTGGATTTAATTAATGATATCTCTGCTTTAGATAAAAAATATATTGTAGTTGTAGCACAAAAAGATGGTGCAATTGAAAATCCTACTAAAGATGATATTTATCAATTTGGAACATTGGCTACAGTAATGAAAATATTTGATATGCCAGATAAATCAAAATCTGCAATTGTTCAAGGCTTAATGAGAGTCAAATTAGAAGAAGTAAATCAAGAACTCCCATATTTTACAGGATTAGTTTCTAGAGTAAATGATATTGGTATGACTAATCCAGATATACCTCAACATATTAAAACTTTAAAATCTTCATTTACTTCAATTGTTGATGCTGCACAATATTTAAATGAGGATCAAATGGGTGCTTTAAATAATATAGATAACCCTTCAAAAATTGTAGATAAAGCAATATCACTACTAAATATTAAGACCAAGGAAAAACAGCAGGTTTTAGAAATTTCTGATGTTTTAAATCGAATTAAAAAAGTGAATACTATTATTGGGAAAGAATTACAAAGAATTGAGTTAGGTGATAAAATTCAATCAGAAGTTCAGGATGAAATTTCAAAATCTCAAAAAGAATATTATTTAAGAGAACAATTAAAAGCTATTCAAAAAGAATTAGGTGAAGAAGGTAGTGGTATAGAGATTGATGAGATTAAAGATAAAATTAAAAAAGCTAAAATGCCAAAAAATGTTGAAAAAATTGCTTTAAAAGAATTAAATAGATTGCAAAAAATACCATCCCATTCACCTGAGTATACAGTATCAAGAACCTATTTAGATTGGCTGGTTGAATTACCTTGGAGTATTGAGTCTGAAGATAATGAAAAAATTGATAATGCTAACAATATTTTAAATAAAGACCACTATGGTTTAGATAAAGTAAAAGAAAGAATAATTGAGCATTTAGCAGTTAGAGGGCTAAAAAGAAAAAGAAGTAAAAAGGGAGATGTTATTAAGAGCCCTATTTTATGTTTTAATGGTCCTCCAGGAACAGGAAAAACTTCAATGGGAAAATCCATTGCAAAATCTATGGGTAGAAAATTTGTGAGAATTTCTCTTGGTGGTGTAGGCGATGAAGCAGAAATAAGAGGACATAGAAGAACTTATATTGGTGCATTACCTGGCCGAATTATTGCAAGCTTAAAAAAGGCAGGTACAAACAATCCAATTTTTATGTTAGATGAGATTGATAAATTAGGTAGAGATTTTAGAGGCGATCCATCTAGTGCATTATTAGAGGTTTTAGACCCAGAACAAAATTTTTCATTTAATGATCATTATTTAGAGGTTGATTTTGATTTATCAAATATCATGTTTATTACTACTTCAAATCGTATTGATCAAGTTCCTGGTCCTCTAAGAGATAGAATGGAAATGTTAGATTTTACAGGTTATATTGTAGAAGAAAAGATTCAAATTGCTAAGAGACATTTAATACCTAAGCAAATTAAAGAACATGCTTTAAAAGCAAGTGAAATTAAATTCTCAGATTCAGGTATCAAAGTTCTTGTAGAGTCATATACAAGAGAGGCTGGTGTTAGGAACCTAGAAAGACAAATAGCAAATGTATGTAGAAAAGTTGCTAAGAAAATTGCAATGGGAAAAACAAAAAAAGCATCTATTTCTGGAAAAAGTGTGAGTCAATATATTGGGCCAGAGAGATTTTTACCTGAGCTTGCAGAAAGAAACAATAAGCCCGGTATTGTAGTAGGGCTTGCATGGACAGCTTTTGGTGGAGACATATTATTTATAGAGGCTACAAAGATGCCTGGTAAAGGTAACTTAAAACTTACTGGAAAATTAGGTGATGTGATGAAAGAGTCAGTCCAAGCTGCGATGTCATTTGTTAGAGCAAATGCTAAGAAATATGGTATTGATGAAAATTTTTATAAAGAACATGATATTCATGTTCATGTTCCAGCTGGTGCTATCCCTAAGGATGGTCCATCTGCTGGAATTGCAATGACGGTTGCAATTATTTCTTTATTAACTGATACTCCTGTTAAATCAAAATTAGGAATGACTGGAGAAACCTCTTTAAGAGGAAATGTGTTACCTATAGGCGGATTAAGAGAAAAATCTACAGCAGCACATAGAGCTGGATTAAATCATATCATAGCTCCTTACGAGAACATGAAAGATTTAGAGGAGATTCCTGAAAAAGTTAGATCAGAGTTAAAAATTACATTTGTAAAAGAGGTTGATGAAGCCATAAAATTAAGCC
>CEUQ01042983.1_pt1 | contig 29224 bp, 38 predicted proteins | sample 361491 | NCBI WGS metagenome assembly CEUQ01 (sample SAMEA2622796, study PRJEB7988) | marine metagenome | biome: marine biome (ENVO:00000447); feature: marine epipelagic mixed layer (ENVO:xxxxxxxxx); material: "saline water (ENVO:00002010), including plankton (ENVO:xxxxxxxx)" | depth 120 m | reverse complement strand
GCAAAACAACAGCCTTATTCATGTCATCAAAAACTAGCATAAAAAATGGGCAACAGACTAACGAACTCTTCGCTTGACTGCCGTCACTCGCTTAATCCTTGAAATAGTAAAGTAGCTCTCTGTTGCATCATCAGGGATAAGACCATCCATATGAATCTGCAAATGAGTAATGAGATTGTATAAAGGCACTTTTTTCTCAGGCTGCAAACAGCTTTCTTCAATGAACTCATCGCTGCTTGAAATCACTTTCACAATCCATTTGTCTTTTTGCTCACCGTACTGTTGCAAATAGCTTGTAGACAGCCCCTGCTTTCTTGAATCATAAATAGTGACTACTTCATTCATGGCTCGTCATGTATTCCTTCTGGTACTTCTACGTGCAACCCAAAACTAAATTGTGCTTGCCCTGCATTTTTTGATAGTAGGCATATTAAATGAGTTTTTTCCTTGCTGGAAAAAACTCATTGTACCTGATTTAAAATACTACGGAAGCCAAAGGCATTTAACGTGATACAGGCTGACAGCAAACCAGATGGCTGTTGTCACAACAAAACGATTCCAGATTTTACGATCACTCAAGTCGCTGCCTTCCCCCTTACCTACAGCAATTGGATACATGATCTTAATCAGGTAGTACCCTCCTACTCCATACACTGCATAAATACCAAACTGGATAACCAAGCCGCCTATATAACCAAAAGTAGATGCAAGTGCATCAAAGATACCTGAGTTCATTACTTGCTCTCCTTTGGTACAAATTCAACTGTCTTAGAGCCAAAAGAGCTTTTGATAACTTGCTCTGCCAGCCATGCATCTTTGAGTCCTTTCAATACCTTGCGATCAACACAGTAGGTATTTTTTCGACTCTGGCGTTCAAAAACTTTTAATCGATGCATGGAGAAATCGACCTCGTATAGGCTTTTCTCCTTGAAATGTTCCTGTTCAAATGTTCTGATTAAAGCTTCAAGACGTTCTCGCTGCTCACTTGAGAGTAAAAGGTAAAAGTACATAAGATGTTCCTGTAAAGACGAGAACATGTAAAATGTTCCCGTTAAAAATGGATTAAGCCAGTTTGTATTGCTCACCTTTTGATGTGCTCTCTTTCAAGAGAACGCCATCGGTGTGCATTTGTTCGAGATACTTCTTGGCGACTTCATAGCCACATCCCTTCTTCGCTTTAATCTCACGTACAGTTGGCTTTAAACGGCCTTCCTTTATATCAGTGACCACTGACTCATAACGATTAGCATTGGAACCTTTTACTGCTGTATCTCCCTGCTCTCTTACAACAGTCGTTTTTGTTTTCTTTGGTTTTGGCTTACTATTCAATACTTGCGTAACGGGTTTATTTTTATCTTGATCTTTGATTTGTTCCTGATACTTAAGTGTAAATGCAGTGGCTTGTCGGACTTGTTCCTTTAACATCTCCTGTAACGCTGCTTTTTGCTCTGTAGGCACCTCATCAGCGCCTTTAATATTAGCGGTCTGGTACAAAGGATAAACGTTCTTGTTTCTGCCTGAAATGTTCCCGATGTTCTGATTTGAGAACACCAGGTGTTCCGATTTCGGAACATGAGGAACATTTGTAGGATGTTCTTGTTGTTCCTTATGTTCTTCTTCGATGTTCTCGTTTTTTATTGCATTTGCTTTGGCTATGCCTGAAAGGGAGAGGGCAGCAATGGCACATAGCTCAATCAAAACAGCAACAATCAGATGAGCGTAGAACTTCACTTTTTGAGGCTCTGCATCGATCATTGATGCAATGGATAAGAAGAGAGAGCCAGATGAGGTCATTTCGAGACCATTGATATTTTCAAGAGAGGAGAGCAGTTGCACTTTACGTTCACCAAGCTGCTCAGCTTGCTGTGTTTTTAAACTTGAGCCATCACGCACTTGTCGATAGCGACTTGTTGCATCAACAGCAGCAGCGGCATTGAGGTTATTAATTTGGGTATCGATCTGGTCAACTTGGCTCATAATCATTTTGTATTCGACTGAGCTTTCTTTGGCTAGGAGGGCAGAAGAGTCTACCTTTGAGTGTAAAAAGCCGACTGATGCAGACAGTGAAAGCATGACGAGAGCAATACCTATAACAAAAGATGCAGCACCTGCTTTATAGTGACCTCGTTGAAAGAATAGAAGAGCGATAGGGACAAAAGCGAACTTGCTGACCTCAAATCCAATACCAGTTGCAGCCATCAGCAACTTATCAAAGCTGGAATCAGAAAGGGAAGTGAGGAGCATGACAGTAAAAATGATACTCACAATACTGAGAGTATATCCAGCAAAGTCAAGTACATTCCGCATTTTAGAATTAATTTGTATTCCTGTATTATCTGTAAAAGCCATTGTTGATTTTCCTTTCAAATGGTTAGCTTCGCCATAACGTTCCCCAACTTTACTGGCGAAGTGATTTCCAATACTTACCTAAATACATAAATATGTAATTACATATTTATGTATTTAGGTAAGTATTGCTTATTTACATATTTATGTAAATAAGCAATTATGTAATAATTAAACTTTGGAGGATAAAATGAAGGTAATAACAACCACAGGCTATAAAGGCGGTGTTGGAAAAAGCACTTCGGCTATTCACATAGCCGATTGCTTATCTCGAATAGGTAATACTCTACTGATTGACTATGACCCCAATCGATCTGCATGTAATTGGTACGAAAGGGGTGGAATGGAGAATGTCTATTTTCAGGTTGCAGACGAGAAAAAGGCATTAAAATTAATTGAAGGCAGAGATTTCTTAGTTTTAGACACTCCAGCTAGGCCACAGTCAGAACATATTCGAGAGCTTGCAGAAGATTGCGACTTATTAATTTTACCTACTGCTCCAGATACGATATCGCTAGAGCCAATGTTTGAGCTAGTTCAAAAAGTAGACCATTCAAAAGCTAGAGTGCTAATAACTATAGTGCCACCAGCACCAAGTAAAGAAGGCGAACTGGTTCAACTAGACATGATCGATGCTGGCTTACCAGTATTTAAAAATATGGTTAGACGAACCGTCGCATACCCCAAAGCAAATACTTTAGGACTAACTGTAAATTTGCTTGAGGATAAAAGACTTCAAGCTTTCGCTGAAGACTATCAACTTGTTACAGATGAAATTAGGAAAATATTAAATGTCTAAAGAAAAGCAAAGCAGCTTCAAAGCAGTACTTCAACAAGCAAACAGAATAAAAAGCGGTGAAACGCTAAATGAACAACCACCGGAGTATGCCAATATGACAATTAGAGTATTGAAAGAAAACAGAGCGCATTGGCAGGCATCAGCAAAACGAGAAGGAATAACTATTACCGATATTATTGTTGAGTGTTTAACTGAAAGATACGGTACCTCAGACTCTTAGTTATAGGTAATTACATAAATATGTAATTACCTATAACTAACTACACAGCTTAGAATGATTTTTTTCCCACCGCTTTGCAGTATCCAGCAAAAGAAGCAAGCGCATTTTCTGGAGCTCCTTCATTAGCAATTTTTTGCCTCCATTGTTGCTCTAATATTTTATGGTCGAATTTTTTAGCATACTTACGAGCAATTTCAATAATTTTAAACTCTGGAATAGGGGGGACAACTGCATACAAGTTGCTTTCTATTTTTTTAGCTACTGATGATCTCAAAGTTTTTTCAAAAGAAACTCGGCTTTCTATTTTAAATACAGTAAAAACAACCTTATCAACTTTAGAGCCTCTACCTGACTTAATTACATCTAGGTCAATTTTGAGGCCAATTAAGTCCTCATTTGCATTTAATTCCCTAAGTGCTGGTAGCAATGCTTTATTGTACAAGTTAGCCCAGTTCGTAAGTTTGCCGTGAGGCACCTTTAACCAGCTACGTAAGTCACTCACTGATCCAATAAGAGTAGGTGTTCTTTTATTAGCGACTGTTTCTAACATTTGATATAGACCTATCGCATATTTACTCTTAAGCTGCAAAATAAAAGTGATTTGCAACCTAGCATAAACTTTAGGATCAAGTAGCATAGGAATAAGAGGCGCTGGAAACATATAATCTAATATACCGTCTCTTTGACCTTTCTCCTTATAACGACAGTGAAACAAAGAAGAAATACCGCGCCATAAGTCACCATAATCATCTACTTGCTGAAACTCAACGCGCAGATTAGCTAATCTTTTTGCAGAATCCCATAATCTTTCGATACTTTTAGTGCCAGTATATTTCGCAAAAAGCAAATTCAACTCAGTTTCTTTTACAGAATGCCATTCACCAATTTTAGATTTTGTTAACAAGTCATCCCATGAATAATGAAGCAACATGTACCATAGTTTTAAATCTGTTAAAGTTATTTTGCCATCTACTTGCGTAAAAATTATTGGCAAAGGTATAGGTGCCGTAATATCTCTACTATCATCGCTTCTGTTGTTTAGGGTTAATTGCCCTGTTGGTCGAGGAGTGAGACTCATTTTCTTACCTCCAAAAAATTAAATAACAGTAGTAACACTATCAATCTGTCAACACCATTACATAAAAACATATTTACATAATTATGTAAATACATACAAATATTTTTTAAAAGTATTTCATTAGTTTTTAAGCAAATTAATGAAATATCACCTGTGAATAACTTGCTCAAAAAGTAATTATGAATGCTCAAAAAGTAATTATGAATGCTCAAAAAGTAATTATGAATGCTCAAAAAGTAATTATGAAGACAGTAAGTTGTTGTTTTTTATGAAAAAAAATCTCCTGAACATAAGAACAAATATAAGAACACAAGAACACAAGAAAAAGTTATCCACAATAGATCAAATAGCACGTTACGGATAAAATATTAGCTCGTTCAACTCTGGGGATATCTGCTGCGCTAAAGCTTCGCAGACCGCAGGAATAACTGATGGACAAGATGTGCACAGCAAAGCTGCACACAACTTGACCACAGTTGATTCCCGCTTATCCACCAGAGTCACTCGCCAAGGTAACAACAAATTTTTTTTTTAAATTTTTATTTTTTTACTTCTACCCAACTCACTTCGTGAGATTGGGCATTATTTAAAATAAAGTGAGGCACGATGAATCTAAGATAGTCATATCGAAGAATTAAGGCACCTATAAGGCATTTTCAAATGAAAAATGAACAGACATACTAGAGAGGATAAAAACGGCTTTAAGGTGTGTTATTAGCCGTTTTTGAATAGGGTATAAATTGATATCACATTACAGGTGTTTATTTAGACTGCTTTTTTTGCTTGTTACGTCGAGATTTATTCGTTGCAGTTGTAGATTCTATTTGTTTTACAAGCCAGACGTTATGGGTCTTTGGCACAGAATCACAGGCACTAGCATCAACCCGTTCAACAGGACGATGGCGTAAAAACTGAAGTTCAATCAGTGTACCAATTTCAATACCAGCCAATGCAGCAGGTAAATCAACGCCCCAGAGTGTCTTGATTGTACCATCCATCAGCTTGATCTTCACGTAGTAACTCAGGTTTTTACTCTGATCAAAATTGTAATGATCTTCATCATGACTCAACAGCTCACCAAGCCATTTTTTGGCTGGTGATGTGTTGACCTTTGGTTGAGTTGGCTCAGATGCTTTTTCAGTAGGAGCAGGAGCAAGTACTTCAACTGACCAAGCTGTTCGGTGAAGTATTTTAGTACGTGTTGCAGTGTCTTCATCTTCAAGTTCATCACGTTCACTCACCACGACAGGTTGCTGCCCATGTTTGACCAAACGAATAGTTGAACCAATTTGAACATCATGCATAATACGTCGTAGATCAGTTCCCCAGACTGTTTTTATAGATTGACCTTCTAGCTCAACAAAATAACTAGTCGAATTTTGTGGTTTATGTTGGTAGGGGGCTTGTCCATGATTCAGCACAACGCCTTCAAAAGTATTTTTTTCTTTTTGCCACCCCTTCGAATTTTGAGATTTCTTTGGTTGAACAGGTGTATGTTCAGTGTGTGCGTCTTCAGTATCGGATACAGGTTCATCAGGTAACGATTCTTCAACAGGCTCAATAACATCACAAGGCATGACTTTAAATCGATCAGCGATATAAGAGGGCAGGGCTTCATCGTCTTTCACAGGCACAAATGAGGAGTAACGAATTGTCGCCATTGAATGAGGTCTGAAAAGCACAAAGACACGCTTAGGCAGCGTTAAAACATCATTGGTGTGAATCAATGGACTTTCTTGTTGTGAGATTGAGCGACTATCACCCCAAGTCTCACTTCCCATTGCTGTATCCACCTCAGTTGATTCGGTACGCACCAATGTTTTACTGATTGTGCCAGACATCTCTGAAATCATTTTGGCGGTTTCGGAATCAAAACCACCGTACATCATTTTTACTTGTGAGTTAACGTTGATACTTTGGAGTAAATACCCTGGATCAACTGTCTTGTCATCGACGTTCAGCAGATCAGAACTCGATTGATAGGCCAACACAAAATTCACCTTAAAGCCGATACTGGTGGCTAAACTTTTAGCCAGTGTTTGTGATGCTAAAAAACTCACTTCATCGATAAACATAGTGAGATGTGCCTGTCTTTTTTTCTGCTGGTACAGACTGCTTGCTGTTTGCACGTACTCCATGATGAAAAGTTTAGTTGCCATGGTGACAATGGGATCATCAAGACTGCCATGCACATAGACCACGGCATTTTCTTCAAGGGCTTTTTCAATTGTAAACTGGGGTTGTTGTGAGTCAGGGCAAAGCGTTTTCACTTCAGACCAGCGCTTTAACTCTGCATTGATACGTAGAGTGCTTTCGTTGCTCTCTAATTGCTTTCGAAGACCTTTGATTGATCGTGTCTGGCCAAAGACTGATTCAAGCGCAGCTCTCTCTTGTGATTTGTAAAAGTCAGTGCCAGGGTTGCCTGTGTACTGAAGTCCAAAGGCAAGCTCTAGGCGTGCTAAAGCCTGTCGAACATTGCCACCTGCAAATGGAGCCCAATACCCAGGTCCATAATCGTGTAGTGCTAAGTAATAAAATTTACGGCCAGCTTGCCGACAGGCTTGGTACATAATGTGTGGCAAGAAATGATCTGTCTTGGGATCAACATAAACAACACCGTCACCACGTTTAATCATTTGATCGATTAAGCAACCTAATAAAATACCCTTACCATATCTGGATGGGCCGATGATCTGAGCATTGACCTCGTACCAAGTTTCAAATGGGATGTAGTCAGGTTTATTGTTCTCATCCAAACCAACAAATAGACCGTTATCCGAATAATATTGTTCAGGTAAAAATGTTTTCATTTTAAAATGATCTTGCAGGTCTCGAATATCGCTGAGTTGATCAGTCTTTTGCTGCTTTCGTTTGGATTTCCACCAGCGTGAAATTTTCGGCCTGGTGTAACGTCGATAACTCACTTTGGCTAGCATGCACCCGATTAAAACAATTGGCAGTGCAAGTAAGTTAACCCACAGAGGTTTAAAATTCTCAAGCATGTAATCAAACGCATTACCAAAGCTGATTTCATACCTGACAAATGACAAAAGTGTAAATAGGAATGGCACTGTGATCAGTGGAATCAAACCGCCAATCAAGACTTTTCTGACAAGCACACAAATCGCTTCAAGAGATGTGCTTTTAGCGTGGGTGTGCAAAGGGGCAACACCAATAAAAACAAGCAATGCGAGTACAGCACAAAGAGCTGGAACCCAATAGTCATATGACAGGGTGTAGAGCGTGTTTAATACACTGTCCATGAATATCATGAATTGCGATTCAAACCGATCAAACATGATTAAAATTCCGTTGTTCAAAAGAAAAAATGTCGCATCAGGAAAACCCTGATGCGACGAGCCAGTTGGTCAACTAGCGAGACCGCATAGCTGTTATCTGTGAACCAAACTTCAACCAAGTGGTGAAGCCAAAAGTCTGGGTCAAGTGACCCCTTTTTACAGTTCAAAGACCTGTGCTTTGCCGTTGACACAGCCACAAGTGTATTTGTGCCAGACATTCCAAAGCATCAGCACCAAACAAGTGTGTGGTGCCCGACTGCATTGCAGCAGTCAGGTATTCAAAGCATCTGCATGAAGCAAATGCTTCACGGACAGTAGAGTACCAGCGTAAAGCCACCCCGTACTGTTAAAAAAACCAACGTTACCAGATTTAAAATCCACACGCTTACAGTGCTTTGACATACCTGCAATTCCTCCTTTTAAAAAATAATGTGCCAGTCGTCTGATTGAACATGGATATATTCACCAAGAAATATAAGTGCCGAAGATGACCGTCTTCGGACTTTCGCCATTCGCAGTTTTCCTGTGTGTGCCAACACACAGGGGTAGGGGAGACCGTCGGAAAAACAGTCCCCTCTACCAAACGCCTGCTTACGCATGTGCCTACAGCTTTCGAGCGATAGTAAACTATCTTCTTGTTTGGCAGCCTTGCCAGGCCGTGATCCAAACTCATATCCCGCTTCGACCGAATCGCATGATGATTAAAATCACCTGAGGATATTTTTCACTCTACTCACCTTGCTCCCACCCATAGCCTCATCAGGAACCACCCTGATTTTTAAAGTCAAGCTTTACGGCCTTAGGGCTTCCCACGTTAGTCTTACCTGTCGAAAAACAACGCCGCTCTCTCATGATATGCACTAGATATACATCTCACCCTTTTAGGGTTTTCAGGGGATAAAGACTCCAAAAACTCTCCCTTACTCATGCATGGCACTTCCAAGTTCGGTCGCTGACACTTGTGGTCAGCACGGCTTTGTTTCACTTACCGAAATGCGTCGTCCTGCGACTACAATTACACGCTTAAGCTCTCAATCGATCTCAAGAGGTTGCCCCCCTGAGTACCAGTATCGCCAGATTTCTCCTTGATACCTCACCAGCGTTTCCCCTGGTGCTGAATCCCACGTGTTCGGATGAGGTTCAACCTTTCCAAGCTGCCCCTCATGTGGATTTTCACCACTTCATGTAAGACAGGGTTACTGCTGTTACCAGCAAACCCGTGTCCGTGTCGCCCAGTCTCTACTGGGATGTAAAAATACGATGGAGTCGAACGAAGCATTACAGCTTCGAGCGCTCCATTAGCCGTACGAGCACCACTACGTGCATACGGCTATGACACATGCTAAATCATCAGGTTGGCGACCTGTGATCTCCGCTGAGTTGGTAGCTCAGCGTGCCAGTCAAGGCAGCAGGCAAATGGCGTGGAAGAGTGGTCAGCTCTCCCAAAATACGAATGGCATTTGATTGAACTGACGGCTTCCGTCCATGCTTCACAACGGAATGCTAAGAAGCTTTTGCACGGCCATCATAGCGCAGAAAAGCTCGCCTGTGGCGAGCAGGTGGGGCACCTCCCCACACCCCACCTGCTAGGAGTCTTAATTACTAGATCAGAATAAATTCAAAAAAAGTCGATTTATATATCTTATTACTAGATCAGAGTATATTAATTTAACATCATTTTATTTTTTTTAAATGTAAGATGAAAAAAGTTTTTATTTTAACCACGATCAAAATAACGCCAGTTTTAAAGGCTAAAATAAAACAATATTGTCTTTTTTATGTTTTATATGTAATATCAAAAACCAATTTTATTGGTCGATTAGAAAAGGAATGACAATGTCTAAAATTACTGCAATTATCGATAGCACAGCCAGTAAAACAAACATGAGCATCAAGCTTGATGAAGATGTTCATGAGCTGTACGAAGAAGTCAAAGATTTATTGAAAGAAGCAGGGCTTGGCAAACTTAATATGAATCGAAGTTTACAACCTGTTATCAAATCTATTTTAATGGATGCAAAGCATCAGGCACAGGAAAAGCTTCACAAGAAGCAGGCTAAAAAATCAAAAGAGCAACAGATTACTGAACCAGCTTAATGTCAGACCTGAAAATATTTCGATATAAAACTACTTGTATGGCTCGCATTGGAAAATATGCTGTAATGGGGTATACGTGGTATACCTCTGGTATTGTTCAAGCGAATAAAGCTTTAAAGCTGGTGCAAAAATTCGAAGAATTGTACAACACTCATCTCATAGCACATCAACGCTATTATCGAAAAGGTAAAGGCCAAGCGAACGCAAAATTATTCATGTATCCCATACCTGAGTCAAAAAATTTTCGTTGGTGGCTACTGGCAACAGATGGTAAAGGCAATGTTCATGAGCTTGAAAAATTACACATTGTGTATGATCAAAAGCATCGACTTCAGTGGCTTGATGACTACGAATTAGTTCGAGTTTTTAAAGAAGGAAAATCAGGTCAAGTTATTACATGGCGTATGACAAAAAAGTGTCGTGATGCATGGTATCGACGAATACAATCAGCAATTCGATCAAAATCTGATGAAGAAATGAAGCAGACAATGTGGTCATTACACCGTGTACCTGGCTTTTCAGAAGTGCGAGAAACAGTCAAAAAGTTAAAGACATATGCTGAAAAAGAATGGAAAAGATCACGTCGAGGCAAGACCAAATGCACTCACATTACCAAGTTTATTCCTTATGTTAGAAACCCTGATGATAAAGACTATTTGCTCAGCCTTTTAGTCAAAAGAATGAACCTTGGTTTACCACCTTTTCCACGCAATGACATAGAAACACCTCGAATAAAAAAAATGACACTGGAAGCTGAAAATGTCTGATTTTATAGAAACACCATTAGGCAAAGTACCTCAAAACATGCTTAACAAATGGTCACTTGTCTGTCATTACATGGCACCTATTATGGGTTTTTATCAAGACCCTGATGTGACAGAGATCATGATTAATCGTTTCGATTTGATCTTTATTGAAACAAATGAAGGCATGATTAAAACAGAAGCTCGCTTTGAAAGCGAAGAGGATTTAGCCAAACTTATTCGTCAAATTTCAATTGCATTGCAGCAAGATTCTGATCGACCAGATATCATTGATGCACGGTTTCCTGACCAATCAAGAGCCTGTTGCATTACCAGTCTTGTGTCAACATTTGGCTCAAGTATGACTATACGCTGTGCTCCTAAAAAGAAGTTAACTTTTGCTGATTTGTTGAATGGAAATGCATTGACTCAAGAGATGGCTGACTACATCAAAGAGCGAGTTGAGCTACAAGATAATATTGTCATTTCTGGTGGTACTGGCTCAGGTAAAACCACACTGATTCGAGCCATCACGGAGTTTATACCAAAGACAGATCGTGTGATTATCTGCGAAGATACACAAGAGCTTTTTCTAGACTTACCAAACCAAGTGATGCTTGAAGCACCAAAGCGAAAAGACAGTACTTTAACACTTTCAGATTTAATAAAAACAACACTCAGGATGCGACCAGATCGAGTGATTGTGGGTGAGATTCGTGATGCATTTGCCTGTGACGCTTACCTTCAAATTTTGAACACGGGGCACAGTGGCTGTACTACATCTTTGCACGCTAACTCACCAAAAAGTGCAGTGAAGCGAATCCAATATTTACTCGCCAAAGAAGGTATTATTGATTTCAATCTTGCAGGATATGAAGTGCTTGATGCAGTCAATTTATTAATCCAAATGAAAAAAACGGTTCATGGTCGAAAGATCACTCATATCTCAAAAGTTGATGAAGAGATGAATATTATTCCAGTTTTTAGATATGACATCAAAGACAATATTTACATCAGATATACTGATTAAAGACATCGATAATACTCTTTTTTATTGATGATAAAATCATCAATACTTTCTTGCAAAAATTCAACTTTAATTGCGCCTTTAAAGGCGCTTTTTTTATATCAATAATTCAAATATATTTGTCATTAAAACGTGAGAATTTCGTGATTTTATAGTCTTGTTATGCCTCTGACAAAATAATACACTGAAAGCCAATTAATACAGTGGACTTTTGCCATGAATGATAAAAAAGACATCAAAAATGATAATTTAAAACACAATAAAATTATGTATCAAAAACGTGAGATTTATGGTGTGCCTTCCAAACTTTTTATCGGTACATCACTGCTTGTTTTTGCTGTCTGGGTAACGGCTGGATACATACCAGGTCTTTTTTTCTTTCTTATTTTAATACCACCTTTAATCATCATCCATAAAAAGGATGATAAGGGACTGTCTTTAATTTATGACAAAATAAAACGTCCAGTTTTTTACAGCGCTGGTGCTGTTGATCATCAAGCTTTCAAACAAGTCAAGCGTTTTAATTCACGTTTTGATGTTCGATTTTTAAATCATCAATAATAAATTTTTCACTGAATAGAGGACAGTTTCTATGCAACTTATTTCGTCTTTAAAAAATGCGATGCAGAAAATAAATTATTGTATTGTTTCATTTTTTTGCTCTTTACTGGCTCTAAATTATGCTCTTGCTGCACCTGGCGATGGTTTTGATATTGGAGGTCCTGACGATAATAGTCCTTTAGCTGGTATCACTAATTTTATTCAGGATATGGTTGATTTTGTTGATGGTCCTATTGCTTTAGCGTTTTCTTTCATCAGTGTTGCAGGTATGGCAATTACATGGGCAGTAGCACCTAAAATGGTTGGTGCTATGGCCGTCTTTTTTAGAATTATGGTTGCTGTCATTATTATCTTGAATATTGCTGTTTGGATAGCTGCATATCAAGGTCAAGGTTGATTTCATGAGTAGCAAAAGTGCATCTGAACTGTCGTGTATTCGGGGTCGCTATAACGACTTCTTTTTGACCAATAAAGGCAGCATCTTTGGTGCCTATGAACTGAGTGGTGTTGATCCAACTGGGCTTGGTCAAATGGAGCGAGAGTGGTGTACTTTTATCATGTCATCGCTGTTCAAACACAGTCCTGATACAATGACATTGACGCAGTATTATATTCATCAGGATAATGCGTCAATTAAACTGAAAGAGCGTGATACCCCACGCTCCAAGCTCTTATCCAGTCGTCGGGAAATGTTCCTTAATTCGAGACGTTTGTCATCCTCAAGGCTGTTTTTTTTACCTGAGTTTCGTCTGGATCAGGATTTAAATTCCTTCTGGACAATTGAGTTTTTTCAAAACCTTTTGTTGTATCCATTATCGACGACTGCCAGACGTTATATTCATATGCGTTTGTCTGAATACAATTCTATTTTGGCCTATGAAGACGATCTAAAAATAACAGCTCAAAACCTCAGTGATGGTATTCAAAAGCATCTTTCACGTCTTAATTTGTCGTCGTTACAGAATACGTTACTTAACGCTGTTGAGCATTGGGGGCTTGTCAAAGCATTGCATAACTTTGACTTTCGTTTGCTTGATCAAAAGGGTAAACCAGCTTCAAATTATCTACACAGCCGTGTGTTTGAGGGCAATATTAAAGCCGTTAATCTCAATGGTGTTGACTACTTAAAAATACAGGGTCTTTCAACTGTCTACCTTCGAATTGCCTCTATTAAAGGCTTTTCGGATGACTATATTCATGAGGCTACGTTTGCACGAGGCATCAATGCCCCCGTATCTGTTAAAGGCAACTATGTAATCATGTCCCGCTATCGTGGCATGAGTAAAAGTGAATCTAAAAAATATTTTAAAAACATGGCAGATGATGTTCAGCGTCAACAAATTAATCCTGCTGAACTTCTGACTGGTAATATTAAATCTGGCCTTGAAAAACAGCTTGCTATGTCTGATACAGATCAGGCCATTTTAAAAGAAGTCAAAGATGCTGTGGCCTTGCCTGATGGCTTTGGTAACTACGAAGCAGCCGTGGTTGTTTTTGATGCTGACATTGATCAGATCAATGCCACCTGTCGAGAACTTGAAGCAGCTTACAACCAAGCCAGTATTGATCTGATCTTTGAATCCACTGGCCTTGAAGCTGCTTTTGAAAGTTTTCTACCAGGATCGCAGTTTAAGTCCAAGCGTGAGATGGTGATCAATTCCACCAAAGCGGCAGCCTTGTCACTCTTTTATAAAGCCAGTGCTGGTAAACACGATTGGCTGTTCTCAACAGCCCTTGGCAAACAGATAGAAGAGGCGCTTTACATCTTTGAATCCAATGATGGCTCCCCCTTTTATTACCAGCCACATCTAAACGGTAGGTGCCTGATCATCTGTATCGGTCCTATCCGAACAGGCAAGACATTCCTGAAAAACACGATAGCCTCTCATATCATGAAGTACACAAACAGCTTCTACACGGCCATTGATATTGATCCAGGCACTGAAACACTAGCGAAATTCTTTCAAGAGGATGGTGCTATTTTTAGACTGGATGAAGACTTTCAGGCTGGCTTCAATCCTTTTTCAATAGCCACAGGCTCTGATGACACTCGCTTCAAAGCTCATTTCATTCGCCAGCTTGAAACCATGATCAAAGCCAACTCAAATGCAGAAAGCCGACTCTTTACACGTCTTGAGCAGAAGCTCATTGATAATGCGTTGAAAGACACGCTTGATCCACGTCTTGAGCCACATATGCGAACCTTTGAAACCTTCTTAGGCCATTGTAATGAAGATATTGCCCAAAAGCTGGCACGGTTTCACGGTCATGGCATGTATTCAAGACTGTATGACAACGCCACTGATGCCATAGGCTCACTGCGTAAACGCTTCAGCGTCTACAACATTATGGGCGTTCGGGACGATCCTGTGCTGCTGCCACTGGTCATGAACGAGATTGCGTACCGAGTCGTGCGCACCTTTGAAAGCGAATCACTTCGTGATTCATTCAAGATGCTCGACATTGATGAAGCTCATGCGTTTCTCAAAATACCAGGCATGACTGATTTTCTCGCTAACGGTATCCGTACATGGGGCAAGTGGGGTGCAGGTGTCTCATTGTCAACGCAAAGTCCTTTAGAGCTTGAATCTGTTCCACACTGGCCAGTGTTACGCAGCGCTGCATCAACGCTCATCTTTATGGCTGATGGTGAGATGAACCGAGATGTCTACAAAAGAGTGTTTGACCTGTCAGACGGGCATTTGGATGCCATTGAGAACCTGATCCCAAAACAACAGGCGTTTATCTACCAGCGAGACCTTCGAGTAGCGAAGGTCATCAACTTGTTTGTTGAACCTGAGCAGAAAGTCATTAACACCAGTGTGGCTGGCGAAGTCAGTGTCCGTGATCGCAATTTAAATGAATTTGATGACATTGATCAGGCGATCCAAGCCACGATCGAAGAACTTGAATTGGCATAACGAAAAGGATATTTCCATGAAAAAAAGACGCATTACCCTTGTAGTCAGCTTATTAGCACTCAGCGGTTTTTTGATGCAGCAACCAGCACGTGCTTCAGGTATTCCAACTGTTGATGTGGCATCACTCGTACAAGAAATTATTGCTCAGGCACAAAGGATGGATGACCTTGCCGAACAGCTTTATCAGTCAAAAGTAGTGGCAAATCAATACGTAAAAAAGGTTGAAGAGTTATATCAAATGTACGTTGAATATGACCATTTGTTAAATCAAATGGAAGGTTTAAAAGGATACATAGACGAGGATGAATGGGATTTATATTCAAAAATGATCAATATTTCTTTTCCTCTCGACCCGTTTGATGAGTATTGGGATAAACCTAGTGCAATTAGACCTGAATCACGAGATGAAAACGTTATGGCGGCCGATGCAAAAGTTGGTGCCAAGTATCAACGAATGCGAGAGCTTGATGAGGTCTATGCCGATATCGACGCCACATTTACAGATGAAAGCGTGAGAGAACGTGAGAAACAAAAGGCGCTCAAAATCTACGAAGCATCACGAGAAGCTGTTGAGCAAAAATATTCAACTGAGAGATTTACTCAGCAGTCTAAATATTTGGGTGAATCTTTGGAAACAATTAAAGATCGACGCAAAAATATTGCTACCAAGTCAGAATCGCAGCTAAAGACACTCCAAATTATGTCTATGCAAAATGAATTGGAATTAGAATATCTTAAGACACAAAATGAAGTTTTGATTAAGTCACTAGACCTTGCTAATCAGGAAATTATTGAGCGAAAAAATAGAAAGTCGTATATCCATGATATGCAGCTTCAAGCGATTAAAAAGCAGAAAGAAAAAGGACAATACCAGCCAACAGACAGAGAGTCATCAGTTAACTTTTAAGGGATAAGTCATGAAATTTCGAATACTTGCCATTGTTGCATTAACTTTTTTTTCAAGCATTTCTGTAGCTGAGACTGATGATTGGGAAGCTAAATATATCAAGAAACACCATCTTAGAGAAAATACCAGGGGTAATAAACCGAGAGAGCATGTGGTTGACCCTTATTTAGTGGAAAGAAAAAAACAGCGAAGCAGCTTTAGTTCTCGATGTGATATTGATAATTTTAAAACTATGGGACTATATGAGGCTTGCAGCGATGAGGCAATGAATGAGTATAGAACTAAATACCCAGACAGAGGAACCGATGGTTATGGCGAAAAATTTTATGCGCCTCTATCCAGAGAAGAAGGGAAAGTCAAGAGAGATGAGTTGCTCAAGCTTTTAGACTGGGTTTCTTTTTATCCAAAATTTGAAAATGAAGACATCGAATTAACGGTTCCAGACATTCGTAGTGAAATTATGTACATCGAACGCTATGTTATGCAAATACCACCTCGATCATATGAGACGAGATAATGACGCACCTAAGATGCCTCTTTTTGATTATATGTTGTTTTGGGTTTATGGATGTTGCAACCGCTGCTGGTGCTAACACTGGAGCTATTAGTGTTGCAGATCAGTCGCTCAACTCTACAGTGTCTGAATTCGTGACAAGAATGATGTCAGACACGTCCTCTGATCTCTACAGCACTATTCGAGCCATGATGTTGGGGTTTGCCTTTATCGGTACTGCCTGGCATGTGATGCTTTGGGCTTCAAATGCCATTAAGTCAGTTGATCTTGTGCTTTACATGCTGACATGCGTCATTATTTTTACGGTGTATGCCAACTTCAATGCCTTTATGACTGAACTTTGGAGTTGGTCTGATGGAATTGGGCTTGCATTTCAGCAAGAGGCTGTAGGCAGTCGAGACCCTATTTTTATAGGCTCGCAAATTCGCATAGCTTTAGACAATTTATTTACAGAAGACCTCGACCTTTGGGATGGCATTAACGCGATTGGAGCAGTGCTGGCATTTAAGTTCGTCTCACTGTTGCTTTCGGGTGTCATTTTTATTGTGTCAATGTGGAGCGCCTGGGGCTATGCCTTTATGAAAATCACGGGCTTGCTGTTTTTGCCACTGCTGTTTTTACCTCTTACGCAAGGCATCTTTGAGAGATGGTTCCAAATATTCCTTGGTTTCTGGTTTTTCAATCTGTTTTCCAAAGTGGCTTTGTCGTTGTATCACTTGTATTTCTTTTCAATCGTTAAAGCTCAAAACGATCCCAAGGTGTACGACGCTGTTGTTGAATACGTGACGATGCGACATTTAACACTGCATTTTTTTATGGGGATCCTTTTTATGCTGGCGATGGCTGGCTTTGCATCAGCCATGTCTTCTGGATTCAATGGTATTGCGTCAAGGTCTTCAAAAGCAATGCAACAAATAGCATCTCAACTGATGAAAAAGTTTTAGAAGGTAGATCATGGATCATAATAAAAATCTGATAAATGTCGCAGATGACGATACTCCTCAAGAGATTGATGCAACAGTTCCCAAACTTGCGTCAATGAATACGAAGCTATTCGTGGCTTTATTACTGGCGATTATCGCCATTATTATTCAAAGCTTTTACATTAATGCAGCAAATAAACGTGCAGAAATGAACACGGAGTTGATGTACGTCAAAATGTACCCCAATGGATCGTGGGATGTGGAATACAGAGAAAGTGGTACCGAAGCTGACTTCTTTCCATTAACCATCGACAAGCTGATTCAGGATTATGTCGAAGCTCGCTACAGCGTGAGACCTGGACAGATGCGCCGAGAATTTGGTTTTGCTGCTATTTTCATGTCGCCTCAGCTTCGTGGCTGGTTTACAGGCACTGGTGACAGGCAGTTTAACGCCAGGGTGCAGGCTGAGAAGCTGAACGCTGCAAGCCTTTCTGAAGATATTGAAGTTCGATTTGTTGATCATTTTGATTATTCAACAGGCGTTTTCAAACGGGGCAATTCTGATTTATACCGAACGAACGTGTTTATTCAGCGCACAGTGATGGATCAGATTGGCAATCCTCAAGGCGAGCCAGTCAACGAAGTTGTAACGCTGCATTGGCGTATCAAATCAACCAACGAACTTAAAGGATTAAGTCGTGACGACTTACGAGCCAATCCCATCGGATTGGAAATCATGAAGGACAAAAAAGTACTCGATGTTTCAAACACCCAGTAACACAAACAACAGGTCTTATTATGAAAAGAATCATTCTTTCAGCGCTTTTGTGCGCTACTGCTTTAAATGCACAGGCTTTTGACTGTCAGCGCCTTGGTCATACCGAAGGCAAGACCCATGAGATTGGTGCAGAGCTTTTAACCTATACCCATATTGTTTTACCTGAAAATATTATGGAAAAGACACAGCCGATTGTTGGCAATCCAGAACTTTGGACAACAGACACAGCAGGCACTCACCTGTATATCAAACCAAACTCAAGTCAGCCTTTAGGCAAGACCACAAGCTTCTCTGTCGTTGGTAAATCAGGTGCCAGTTATGACTTTCTGGTGACTCGCCAAGAGCATTTGAAAAATAACTGTTACAAGCTGGCTGATGGTGTTCTTTTTTCTAAAGAGCACCGTGAAGCCTTAAGCCAAAGCACCAAAACTGATTCATCAGATGAAATTGCGATGCTCTGGAAAGAAAAATACCTACAGCAACAGCAAGAATTTAAAGAGGAAAAAAACAAAGCCATCCTCACTGCACTTCGTCAGTACAGGTATCAAATTTATACCCGATACAACTGGACGAAATCTGGCATCAGCTTTATCGGCAATGATTTTATTTCTGATATCTACGATGATGGACGTTTTACCTATATCAGAGTCAACAAACAGAATAAAGGTTTAATGATGATTGAAGCAACGCTGGAAGGGCAAACTGAACTTATCGAAGCCCAGTATGACACTGTCAGCCAAATGTACACCGTTGCAGGCATCTATCCAGAGTTCACCATGAAATATGGCAAGACCAGCGTTGAGATTGAAAGAAACGATAATGACACAGTGGGAGAGTACTAATGAGTGAGACAAATAACACTATTGAAGAAAGACCATCACCCGTTAAAGATAACTTCAAGCGCTGGGTTTTAGTTGTGGCAATTTTATCAGTTCTTGTTTTCGTGTATTTATTGATCACGATGAAGGCAAAAGCAAAAGAAGAGGCGCAGGCACAGGAGGCTCGTTTAAGTGTACCGCAGCAGGTGCAAGATGCTGAAAAACGAACACCAGCCATCGCTGATTTTCAAAACAGCATATCAACGCAAGCACAGCGTTTAGCACCTGTTGAATCAGCTCAACCTGTGCAAGAGTCAGCGCCTCAAGCTCAGCCACAGCAACAAACGCAAACACAGCAGCCTCAGAAAGAAGAGAAACGAGAAAAAACAATTTACGAAAAATTTCAGGAAGAGGAAGAGCTTCGAGCGCTGAGATCAATTCGAGCTGTAGGCTCTATTGGTGATCCATCAGGTTTTTATGAGAAAGATCATGAAGACGATCAAGTAGAGCAAACAATGGCAGCTAATCAAATTCAAAAGCCTGAAGATTTGACGAATGAACAAAAAAGAGCAAGAACAGATCAACGAAGGCAAGAACTGAAACAACTTCTTTACGACCTTAAGAATGGAAACATCGATCCGTCAAATTCATCCGAAGTTATGAGACGACAGGTAGGTGCCTATGAGTAGGATTGCTTATTGTCTGGCCTTGTTGTGCCTATTGCTGTTCAGACCAGCTCATGCCGAGGAAGACACCGCCATTCTTGGTACAACAACAATCATTAAAGCCATTTTAACGCAAGAATTAATCTCTGATTACCCAGGTCCATTTAGAGGCTATGTGACTCACGATGTGTACGACACCAGCCAGGAATATGTGCTGATCCCAAAAGGCTCAGTGATTCACGGTGAAGTCGTGCGTATTTCAAACGTCAACGAGCCAATCAGTGCCAGAGTTGGCTACATGATTAAGTCAATCACGAGACCAGACGATACGATTATTGATATGAGCAGTGACTCAGCGCTGGATCATCAAGGCGTTGCAGGTATAGACGATAAAGTCAACAAGCATATTCTGGCGCAGTTTATGGGTGTTGTTGCCTATGCCTTAATTGGTTCAGAAGCGTCAGGCACAACAACAGGTGGTCTTGATGGTCGTTATGATTATGGCGATACCATTAAAAGAGACACGCTTGATCAGTATCAACCTCTGGCTGCTAAATACCTTCGTCTGGTGCCAACAATCACCATTCGAAGTGGGCAAACTTTCACTATTTTCATCGAAAAACCGAAAAAAATAACGCCTTTCAGGAGTATTTTCAATGAATTTATTAGTTAGATCACTTGTGTGTCTTGGCCTGAGTCTGCCTGTTATTTCGCAAGCTGAAGATACTCAGCTTAAAGCCATGATTCGCACTGTCTATCCAGCACAGGTGATGCAGTCAAAAGTCGAGCTGCTGGATTATATCCTGGAAGGCTCAGGCTACAGGATGTACTCAGGTAATCATGCGCCCCAGGATGCAAACAGTATTCTGATTGAAAAGCCAATGGTGCAAAAGAAAGTATTGATGTCTCGTCTCGATGCCATGCTTATGGCAATCGGTGAGGCCAATGCTCTTGTCGTCGATCACAACCATAAAATGATATCCGTCACAAGGGACCCTCTCTATGATGAATAAAATAACAATAATTCTAGCCATGCTTTTAACTGGTTGCGCTTCAAATCAGGTGCAGATACGAGATGAGGTCGTCAGGGTTCAAGAACCTTACCGTGTCATTCAACATGATTTTACTCATGCCTATGATGTTGTGTCAGCAGTGCCCCAAAAAGCCTACCCAAAGCAGAAAATCTGGCACAAGATTAATCGAAAGCAATACCCATTGGTTTTTGTTGATATTGAATTTGATCATGATAAATCTACGCTACAGGATGAAAAAGCAGCTCTCGAAAAAATCAAAGAGCAACTGCAAGCGAAATACTATTTAGTTGTTGGTCACAGCCATGGAGAAAGTGATGTAGGTGTAGTGCCTTTGTCAGTTCATCGAGCTGTCGCTCTATCCAAGCTCCTTGAGCGTTCTGGTGTGAATCATGCCAATATCTTTACAGCAAGCTATTGGAGCCATGATGCAGCCACAACCAATATACCAAGAGGGGTTCGTGTTTTTGGCTTGCCTGAGAAGCCAAAAAGCAGTGAAGACACCGCTGCATTAATCTTTGGTCTGGCGGCACTTTGATGAACAGAGCATTTCTTTGTCTGGTCTTCCTAACTTTTAATATTTTTGCTGCTGATGAAATACCTTTATCTGAGTATATTGATCAACAGCAAGAAGGGCGACTCTTAGACACCAGTGAAATACCGTCCTCATCCATGGCTGATGTCCAAGAGAAAACACTGTCTGATTTTATTGACAGCCAAGGCTTTGATAGCACGCCCATCGAAACTGATCAGTTGCCATCTGAGAGTGAGCGTTTACAAGACACTGATGAAATTGATCTGGAGCAAGAGTTTATCAGCAATCTTGAGTACCAGAATGATGCTGATCAATCTGAATTTGAACAGCAAGCCAACCACGATGCCGAGACGAATAGTTGCCCCCGTAGCAGTGAAGAAGAGACTGTCTGCGCTAATGTGATATGTGATTTTGGGCTTGCTATGGGTGAATGGTCGTCAGCCTGTACAAAGCACAAGCTTGATCTGATGCTATTGCAAATGAGAACACCGCCTTGGGAAGATTTGCCGACCTGTAAAATGCTTGATGGTGCATGCCGTGTTGTGGGGGAGGCTTTTGCACAAGAAGCTGACAGTGACTTTTGCGATAAGATCGTTGATGCAAAAGAACGTCATGCCTGTAAAGTTGGTCTTGAGACCAGTGAAGAAGAGGGCGCAAGTGCCTATCTAGAAAAACACGGTGGTGATACAACTGCACTTGAGGCATTGGAATTTGAAGAGACCGAAGGTGAGCACAGTAATACATCATCACTGGTGCAATTCGATCAACGCTACGCTCAAGAAAAGCGATTGCTGCAACGCAACGGTGGTCGATCAGCTCAAGACCTGAGTTCATATTTAGAGAATCGAAGTCCATCGCTTGCCAGAGAATTGATCCAGCAAGGTATTTTGCAGTCTCGCTGTACAGATGTAGCATTGAATGAGTTTTACAATTGCAATCAGTATCCAGATTTACCACAGCAGTGCTGGAGCGCTCCAGATCACAAGTCTGTGGTGCAATGCCTGCATAAATTAGAGTAATAATTGGTCAGAAAAGACGAAGTAAAAAAGGTAAAATGACATGACTTATTGCATTCAAATTCAATCGCAACAGTATATCAGGATTACAACTGCAAACTGAATAAAGGAATAGGCAGACATCGTTCTGCTTGTACCAGCGGCTCTTTGAGCCTTATGAAAATCGGCACTGGTGGCTGGTTTTCACTGGTACCAGTTCGCCTTACTGTAAAAGGGCACTTATATGCTACAACAACACTTAATAAGCCAGGAATACCTTCCGTTTTCACTTGGACGCGTGACCTGTTCAGAAGGTGTCAAACGATTAATAGACCAAGGCATTATCGATGTCGCTGCTTTACTCAAGCGTCATACCTCTGGCGATTGGGGGGATATTGATCAGTTTGACTGCTATTTGAATCAGTACAGTCTTGTTGAAGGTGGTCGGATCGTTTCAGAGTACAGTCTTTTACCTGCATCTTCGGATCGGGTCTGGATTGCAACTGAAGAAGACAGACTGATAACCTCAGTTCTCTTGGCTTATGAGTTTTAACGATTTCGCAAGCGAAAGCCTGTGAATATCAGACTAGTGAGCTTACAAGCTCATGTTAAACCAGCACGTGTGTCTGGTTTAACAGCTAGTCACAGTGTGCCTCACTTTAAAGGGTAATACACATGGAACTGAATGAATTGATGAGCAGTACTGAAATTGATCTGGGCGCTATTGTTTGGTCCCAAGAAGTTGAATTATACCTATTACATGGTGCTTTTAACCTTTTTGAAATCTTATATAAACACAGACAAAGTGCATATTCATTTATTGATACGTCAAAATCATTTAGCTATGCAGATTGTTCTACAACAAACTCATGCACGGCTCGAAGATTTTATTCGGAGCATGGTTCGCAAGATCCATTACATCCTTCAATCGTAATCATTACTGAACCAGATCGATCGAAGACAACGCTGATTAGCAGTTTAGAGTTCTGCAAAATGAAGTGATAAGCCTTTGCTTATGACTTTTTGACCAGAGAGCTTCTTGAAAGCTCGTTACATCAACCACACTTGTGGCTGGTGTAATTACTGGTCACGGTGTGCCTCCACTGAATAAAGGGGTTTTTATGAACGCTTGTGAAAAAAATAAAGAAACTATTCGTCTTGAGTTAGGTGTCATTGTTAGTACTCGTGGTGTTAACGACTACATACAAAAAGGGATTATCAATCCTTTTAGATTATTGAACCGTCATCAATCTGGTGACTGGGGCAATGTATGTGCCGAAGACTGGGCTACAAACGATGATGCTATTAAAAACGGTGATCGAATTATTTCGTCTTACACTGTTAATTCTGATGAAGAGCCTAAAGTCTGGATTATTACCGAATGGGATCGTTCAGCCACAACTCTTTTATTTCCACACGAGTATTGAAAGACTGCAAGGTGGGCTTCGGCTTGGTACTTGCTGACCAGTGATTTTTTTGTTAACCAGCACACTTGTGACTGGTTAACACCTGGTCACAGTGCGCCTCTACTTTTGAAGGGGATTTGTATGAGTACAACTCAAGCACACTTGTTTTCTCAGAGAAAATTTAAATTGGGTAAAACTATTGTATTTAGCAACGGGGTTAAACACCTGATGAAAAAATACAAGTCGCACCCACGATTCTATCTGGGTTTACATGAAAAAGGACATTGGGGCTTTATTCGTGATTACGATAAAAATATGAATGATCATGCTCTGGAAACAGGGTCTGGTCGCATCTTTTCATCTTATTGCATTCGAGGCACCGAATCCAAGATATGGGTTATTACTGACTTTTCAGATAACTCAACATCAATGCTGCTTCCTGAGGAGTATTAAGACCAGCTTTGCGGTTTCGTTTGTTAACCAATAGGCATAGAGGCTATCTTTGATAGCCTCTTATTTTTAGGACAATTGAAATGAGTGCATTAGAGAAATTCAATACAGAGCTTGAAGGTTTATCACTGGGCAGATGTTGGGCTGCTGTCAGTCAGGAACAGATCGTTGGTTTAATCGGCATGACGGTTCCACTGTACCTTGATGTCGATTATGAAGAATACAGACGACGAGCGATGAGCTGTCTTGAAATGATCGGTGAAGTGCAAGCTGGCGAGCTGTACGAGATTGACGGTCAAAAGTATTTTGCCAGGCGATTAACGCATAAAAACAGAGGCAAGCATCCTCGTAAGCAAAAGCTGCTGCATTTAGTGCCTTGGTTTTTATCAGGACTTGGATCAGCACAGTGGCAGCAAAAAACACCAGTCAAATAGAAAAATAAGGTTTACTCATGAAGTCCACACTTTTATCGCTTGTTGCTTTCAGTGGTTGCCATGACTACACAAGGGGCATAGCAAGTTTTGTCTCGGAAGAAAAGAGAAAACCTATGTGGAAAACTTTCGATAAAGTTTATGATTAATTTATTTCCTGAAGTTTAGCTTTTGCTTAGTGCGACTGCACGGCTGCAAAAGTAAACTGGAAGGAAACAGCAAACGAAGTGCGGTAGTCTTCTGATATTGACAAAGTTTTACGTAATCTAAAAAGTGATTAAATGAACGAGAATATATTAAAGCAAACATTAAGAGATTTACTAAAAGATGACTTTATGTTGAAAGAAGAAGTTAGAGGTGTTCATTTGCTTGAAAAGCATAGTGTACGAATAGATTTTACTGCTAAAGCAAAACCTCATTTGATATCAGAAGGCTTTACTGATGAATGGTTCGGAATTGAATGTAAATGGGTTTCGAGCGGCTCTGGACAAACATCAAAAGTAACTAGACTTGTTTACCAAGCTATGTCGTATGCAGATTCTGTTTTTTTTATTGGAAATGGGTCTGTGCGATTAAAATTTGTGACCGTTTTTACTCCACAAGATTTATACAAAACAAATAGGACGGTAGATGATCGTCTCGTAACTTTGCTCTCTTTAGGTCTATACGGAAGGGTTGGACGCTTATATTTTTATAATAATAATGACTGGGGTATAAAATTCGCCAAAATATATGCTCGCTCTAATGATTCACTAACTTATCATATTAACCCAAGCCAGCTACGAATACCTCAAGTTGGTAGTGTTTAAATGAAGGTTTTAAAATGAGTGATATAAACCATTTAGTTAGATTGTATAGAGGTGAGGAAGAATTTTTACGCTACTCAAGTTTTGAGTTAAGCTCACCAAAATATCTATTGGAAACAGCAAAGTCATTGTTAAATACAATACCGCCCTTTTTAGGAGGTTGTGCATTATTGAGCGCAGTATGGGCCGACGAATTGAAAACTAAATTTAATATACCAGCTATTGTTGTTGCAGGTCACCTAAGTATTTTAGGTAAACGTCTTTTTGAATGCAAAAGTAATATACCAACTCCAAATGCAGAAAATCAATTTTCAGATCAATCTTGGGATGGTCACTGCTGGATTGAAATTGATGGTTTTATTGGTGATCTGTCAATATTTCGAACAGCTTACAATTTAAATTTTCCTAACATCTTTACTGAATATATCAAAACAAACTTTGGTTTAGGCAGAGGTGCTCTGATTACACCTTATAACGAAATTCCCTGTGGAATTGAATATGAAGCAAAATACATATTGACCGATAATCAAATTCATGGTTTGGCTGGTGGGTTGTGGAACCTAGTAGCTTCAGGAAAACTATTTATGCCTTAAGTATGGTATTAAATTACATCCATTAAACATTAAATTACTCTTACAAGAAGTTGAAGTCTATGAAGAAAATAACCTTTTTGCTTGCAGCAGTTTTAATGACAGGCTGTTCAAACTCTAAAGATGCCTCTGAATCTAATTTTAAAGCTGCCCTTCAAGAATACTATGATCAAAAGCCAGCATGTCTTGACCTTTCAATGAATTTTCCATATGAGGAAAGTAAAAACAGTTACTTTCTAATGAAAAATGAAGAGGTTCTAAATGAGTTGGTCAAGCTGGGTTTTTTAACTGTTGAAGAAACAGAAATAGAAGGCCGTTACAATATGTTTGGCAAGAAATCGCCTGAAGAAGCATTGAAATACGACTTAACTGATCTGGGTCGTAAACAAGCCAATCTTTCAGATGAACACAATCAAAACTTTTGTTATGGCAGTTATGAAGTCGTTGATGTAACAAATTTTACAGAACCTGCTGACATGATGGGTGAGACCGTATCAAGGGTCAATTTCTCATTTAAATTAACAAATGTAGATGATTGGGTGAAGGAAAGTCCTGTATTCAAGGAACAATTGATGGGGGTCAAGCGCTCTTTCTTGGCACTGGACAAGCCTATTGATTCCAAGGCTGCACTTATCCTGACGAATAAAGGATGGATGCACGAGCGACTATTTGGCAATTCATAGCGTTTATTTGTGAGAAAAATTAACTACGTTTTTTGCCAATACTGCAAGAATAAAGCACAATTCAGTTTTATACATGACCGCCCTGTCTGGATATGTCACGCATGTGACGCTTGGATAGGCGTTCACGTCAATACTGATAAGCCACTTGCCGAGCTTGCCAATAGAGAATTAAGAGACTTGAAAAAGAAAGCTCATTTTTACTTTGGCATACTCTGGCATGAAAAAGCGAAAAAAGATGGGTGTACTCAGGATAAAGCCAAAGAATCAGCCTATAAGTGGCTGGCTGGCAAACTAAAAGTTGATCATGGAAAGTGTCGTATTGAATATTTCGACACTGAGCAGTGCAAGCTCACTATCAATTTGTGTAAGCCACACGTGGATAAGATTCTGGCAAAAAAGAAGCTTTTTCTTGCAGTTGATAATACGCCTAAATTGAAGTGAATTATTTTTGTGGAAAGGTGTTTTACATACAATGACAACTTTAAATTTCAGTACAGAACAGCAGCAGTTCATTGACTCTGTCGATGCTTATGCAAGCCAATTTTCTGAAACAGATCATGGTGAAGCTCAAATGCTACAGCATTGTTACGAACAGATGATGCCATTTAAGAGTGTGATAGACAGTTGTTCTAAGCAACAACTTGATTATATTTGTCATCAATACGATGGTTTCTATCGTTTTGCCAAGCTGATGGAAAAATTGGCTTCAGGTATTTCTGATGGTACCATTTCAGTATAATAAACCTACTAAAGCAGTACTAAAAAATGACTAAAGCCGTACCAAATTTATTGATTTTAAAGTGCACAACCAAACTTCAGAAAGAAATACATCTGAAAAGTGATGATCTAATTAGTATCACTAAAGCTGACGAAAATCTTTGGTCTTGGTATGCTAATTTAGTTGTAGTTGATGATGTTAAGTGCGTTTTATTTGTTAATGAGCGTACTTTATTTAGTTTTATTGTGCCAAATTTGAAACCTGAACACTTTAAAAACTTGGATCAAATTTTTAAAAATAGACTTATCTTGGCACTGTCTAATGAAAGAATTAGCGGAAATCAAATAAATTTGATTTGTCCTGAATTTGTCTCCGTCAATTTTGCTAAAACAAAAAATAATAGTGTTACGGGAACAGCAAGTAGCCTGAGTAATCGTTACAAAAGATTGATAAAAGAGAAAGAAATCCATCAGAGTGATGCAGTCTCTAAAACGACTCATATCATAAATACGTCTGGCATGGCATCTTTACAGTATAGATCACCCCTTGAAGTACTAGAGCGAGAGCTTCAATACATTGGATATGAAATCCAATAAAAACCAATGCCGACTTAATTTGCATTTTTTTCCATTAAAATAAAACGGGGTCACTTAATGTGCACAATCTGCTCTGGAAAAACCGCATTAATTTGTAACTCTCCTCCTAGAGCTTCAATATACTCGCTTAGAGTAGAAATTTTGAGATCTTTCCTGCGTTCAGTTCTTGAAACATTTGCCTGCTCAATTCCTAATAAACTTGCCAAGTCCTTTTGAGTAAATTTACGATGAATTCTAATTTCTTGAAGACTTAAATACTCTTCCCGTAGTTCTTGGTAGCGTTGGTCTATTTTTTCTTGATCCTTTGTTGAAAGGCTATCGAGTTCCTGCTGTAATTCTTGGCTTAGCATGACTTTTTCCTTTTACTCTAACAATGATCTTAAATGCTCATCAAATCGACGATCAGCTTTTTTGATGAGATTTTTGTAAAATCTTTTTTGGCTTGTACCTGATTTGTCTCCGCCTACTAACAAAATAGCTTGTCGATTCGGATCAAATGCAAATGCGATTCGCCATACACCATCAGTGGTTGTAAACCTTAGCTCTTTCATATTTGAATGCTTTGATCCATCTAATGTATCAGCGTGAGGTCTGCTAAGAGTAGGTCCAAATTCAGAAAGTAGCTTGAGCTTAGCAAAAAGCTCAATTTTTGTTTCATTATCGTACAGCTTTAATTCACTTAAAAATTCTGTATGTGAGGTTACATTCCAACTCATAGTATCATCCCTGTTATTAGTATGTATTATAGGGTATATGCAGTCAACAGCATATTATTAATTTATACGTTTGTAAAGATTATTTACAGGTAAATCAATTAGATAGTTCTTTGTAATAACGACATGAGTCAATATTACAAACTAGAATGAAACACTATTACCTATAGTGTTTCACTTTATGAAATCTTTTTGCCACTTTTAAGCTTTTGATTTTTAAACTTATTTGGCATACATTCGCCAATTATTCAGGCTTACAGCCGTACACCACATTTTCTGTCACTCTTGACTTTTCAAGCGATTACCCCCAAAATGAAACGTAATGTATAGGAAACGTTTCAAATGCCAAAAATAAGCTACAAAATCAATGCTTGGCGTCGCATGTTATGGCTTTCTGATACTCGATTTTACCAAGCAGAACTTCAACAGGATTTATTCGGTGACTGGATACTCATTCGTCATTGGGCTGGTCGTTGGCAAAAAAATGGCCGTGTTGTTACTGAGGTTCTTGACTCGCTCAATGAGGGTCTTTCAAAACTTGAAGAAACACACAAGCGAAGACTTGCCCACGGCT
>CEUQ01044905.1_pt1 | contig 29297 bp, 25 predicted proteins | sample 361491 | NCBI WGS metagenome assembly CEUQ01 (sample SAMEA2622796, study PRJEB7988) | marine metagenome | biome: marine biome (ENVO:00000447); feature: marine epipelagic mixed layer (ENVO:xxxxxxxxx); material: "saline water (ENVO:00002010), including plankton (ENVO:xxxxxxxx)" | depth 120 m | reverse complement strand
CTCGTACGCGAGCCGTGCGACCTGCCCCGAGTATATGAATCAAAGCCCCTGAAGAACGTCAAAATCGCAGCACGAGAGCATTAAGTCTGAGGATTCTCTGCTTGACTCATGGGGCTGCATAGTGCGCGATGGAGAGTGCATGCCAGTGCGGTAGATGATGTGCCCCTAATTGAGCAGAGTCTGAACTGGCTTACAGGCGAAGATTGCGAGGTCAATCTAGAGAAGGGGAAGTCTTGGCATGGCTCTGAGCAGACCATTATCGAGGCTAAGGTTTCGGGCAGGAAAGCATCCACGAATGCACTATCCAGATTGGGTAAGGAGAGTCTGCAACAACTCGTTGATGAGGGGATCTCAAGCAGGCTTGATGCAGAGAAAGTTCTGCATGTCAGGATTTCTTTGGCAGACTTGGTATGCGGAGAAGTTTCGTTAGTTGACGATGCAAATAGTGAAGTTTCAGTCAAGGGACGTTTCAAGATTGAATCATACCCGGGCCAGGATGTTAAGTCGGTAACGGCCAAACTGATACACGAACTGATAGAAAAAGCGTGAATCATACAAGCGTTGATATGCAATCTGTCTCACCCAAGTACGATAGTCATGACTCATGTAGTGACGAGTGCTTGTGTCAAGTGTAAATACCAAGATTGTGTTGCGGTTTGTCCAGTGGAGTGCTTCAGAGAGGCCGATGATTACCTAGTTATCGATCCGGACGAGTGCATCGATTGCGCTGCTTGCGTTCCCGAGTGCCCTGTGGAGGCTATCTATGCAGACACTGATCTTCCCGATGAGGAATTGAGTTGGCTGGACAAGAACGAGGACGAAGCACCTAATCTGCCGATAGCAGAAGGCGACTCGCCGGTGCTGGCAGATTCGTAATTTTGGGCCTCACAAGGGTTCATGAGGCAATAGCCCGAGGATAGGTCATGACCCAACTGGTAGACCTCAACAAGATGAGGCATGGCACGGAGTTACTCAAGCGAGGTTTCGCCAAGATGCAAGAGGGTGGTGTCATAATGGACGTCGTCACTCCCGAGCAAGCACATATTGCCGAAGATGCTGGTGCAACTTCAGTGATGGCACTTGAGAGAGTTCCCGCAGACATAAGGTCTGACGGTGGTGTCGCTCGAATGAGCCATCCCGACCTCATTCGAGGAATCATAGAAACCACTAGCATCCCCGTGATGGCGAAGGCCAGAATAGGGCATGACGAGGAAGCGCGAATTCTGCAAGAGCTCGGAGTCGATATGGTTGACGAGAGCGAGGTTTTGACTCCCGCTGACCCATTCTACCATATCGCGAAAAACGACTTCACGATACCTTTCGTATGCGGATGTACAAACCTCGGTGAGGCCTGCAGGAGAATTATGGAAGGTGCGGCTATGATACGCACTAAGGGAGAAGCCGGGACTGGAAATGTTGTCAGCGCTATTCAGCATGCTAGACTAGTTTCCCAAGAGATTGCGCTTCTCCAGAGTGCTAACGATGCTGAGTTTGAGGTTATGGCTCGAAAGGTGTCGGATGGTTTTCGTCGAATCGAAGATGCTAGCGAACACGAATTGATTGTAGAAAACACGCCTTTCGGAAGTATGGATGCATGTCATGATGCCATAGTCGAGGTTCTAGGCGAGGTAAAGGAAATGAGTAGGCTGCCCGTCGTTACATTCTCTGCAGGAGGCATCGCAACCCCAGCAGATGCGGCTTTGTTGATGCGTCAAGGAATGGATGGTGTGTTTGTCGGCTCTGGGATTTTCAAGTCCGAGGATCCGGCCACCACCGCCTCGGCCATAGTGATGGCTACACATCACTTCAATGATCCAAGCAAGGTTACTGAGGCTTCTGCAATGATGGCTGGTAAGCCAATGGACGGATTGGAAATCGACAAACTCGAAGTGAGAATGGAGGAGCGGGGCTGGTAATCAGTCGCGCTTTCCCCTAGTAGTCCCTAGTCTGCGTGACTTCTTCCGCTTTCGAGAATTATCTCGTTCTAAGGAGTTCGCTCTGGTACCTCCCAAAGTTATGGATCCGCTCTCAAGCAGTTGCTCGGCCAAAGATTCGGCCATCTCTTCGTCTTGATCGGGAGTCTTAGTGGCCTCTCTGACAGATTCATTGTGTTCTCTGATGATTCTCTCCCTTTCTTCTCTTTGCGCCTTCAACTCATCTCTAATCTGATTGACTTGGTCCAACAATTCCTTCATATCAGAGTGTACCTTATCTGCAGACTCTCTGGCAGATACGAACACGGCGTGCAGTCTGTCTCCTTCGGCCCTCAAGAAATCTCTCTCCTCGAGCATTGGTTTGACTTCCTCCCATATCTCATCGGCTTCCTTGTTGGCATCGAGCATTGCTTGGTGCTCAGCGTCAGCCTCTGAACGCAATAGTTGGATTGAGCCTTCCATGTCTCCTAGGTCAATTTCGATGATTTGCAGTTCCTGAACTGCGGGCATCAACTCGTCCCTTTTGGAAATCAGAGTTTTTAGTTTCTTGAGAAGTCGGTTCTCCTTCTTTAGTGACAGGGTACCATCGGTCATTATCTGATTCTCAATGCGATCTATCTCCCCTACTGTCTCAGAGAGTTCGATAACAACTGACTTGTTGCCTTCGTCCCTCCTGCCTCGCTTTTGTTGGATTAACTCACCTATCTGCTTCTGAATTTCGTCGCGCTTAGCCTGATGCACCTTTGCTCTGGCCCTGACTTCTTTCTGCTCCTCGAGCCTCTCGCCGATTCGCTCCCTGAGTTCCTTGCCCTGATTCTGTACTGAGTCTCTAGAATCGGCGGCTCTCTTTGCGTTCTCATTGTGATTGCTTCTCTGCTCACGCATTCTACGCAATCTCGTCTCCATAGCATGTAGCCTAGTCCTGAGGTCGTCGCTTTGGACAGGGTCGTCTTCAGACACGATTGCGCCACTAGGGCCTTACCTTTGAATGGACCTGAATTAAAGTCCAATCAGATTGAGCAAGAATGGTAAGAATGGTGAGATTGTTACAACTGCCGCCCCTAGCATGAATAGTCCACCGAACGACATTCGGACCCTAGTCAATAGATCTGAGCGAATCTGGACCGTAAGTACTCGCCCTGAAATGAGATTCCCTGCCTCGTCTTCCAGTCGCAAAGTTACTGTTGCCTCACCCATCGCTGAAGGCAATAGGCTCTGCCAGATGATGCTCGTAGAAGAAATCAAGGCAGGTAATTTTGAGTACAATTCTTCACTCACTTCTGAGTCTAGATTAATCGGCTGTGAATTTAGCCTATATACGCATTCTTGCGGTCTGAAATCAGGTGTTTGAACCCTCAATACCAAGTCTAGAGGAGTATCTCCTTGATTGAGGACGAATGCAAACAAGTTTGCTTGACCGACTACTAAATTTTCCATATCCACATCCAACCAGACGTCGCCAGAAGCCCCCGAACCTAATCTACTCATCCTGAGTCGGTCATGGATACGGAAGAAGGGGGCGCACTCTGAGCGAGCCCTAGATAGAAGACGATCCCAAGTCTCCTCTCCGAGTTCTGGATGATTGAACAGGCGCTCAATTGTTGACGGATCTAGCATGGGTTCGAGAGCTGATCGGAATTGCTTTTCATCGATTAGAGAAGATCTTCTGAGATAGAGTAGATGAAGAAGTGTCTCTTGCAGCTCCCTCAAACTACTGCCTTCTCTAATCGAAGGCTCTATCGAAGACAAGTATTCAGACATCCTGACTGCCAGTAAAGGGTCGACATGAGCCCTGATTACATCGGTAAATGGCCGGTTGAGTAAGGCAGGGTGAATTGGAGGAGAGAATGCCTGCAACATCCCCCAAGGTTCACTAGTATTGAAACGCGAGCGTTCGGAAACCATGTGAACACCGTGACCACTTAGCAAAGCGCCAGTTGAAAGTGCAAAGAAGAATGGCGTTACTGAGTTGCCCTCTGGCAGCCACATGGAAACACCGAGAAGTATGGCTGCAAGAGCAATCAGCGTAGTAGTAATACCAAGTTGCCTGATAGCACCATCAATCGTCGCTCGCATTTCTGCATAGCCGTGTGAACTCTTGAAAGTCAGACCGAGTCTTGTCAATTCACTAGATTCTAATGCGAAAATCGATCTAGTTGTGGACATTAGCCAGAACAATAGCAATAACATCGCCGTATCAGCTACAAGCATAAGCATGGAAAGTCCATAGATAGCAGTAGAAATGTTTGAGCCCCAAGCAACAGATTCGAGGTGGTTTGTCCACCATTCTGGTTCGCTATCGGCAAATGCCTGTGCGAGTCCGTAAAGGACTATCACAATCAAGGGCAGGAAGAGAACTAATCTGGCGCCACTACTAATTAGCAGCCTATCGATTCTCAGTAGCATTTCTTCTCTAGAGCGTAACATCTCGATTCTGTGGTCACCAGAGGGGTCAGCTACTGATTGGGGCATGGGTTGTTGCTGAATCTCGGGAGCAGGTAGTACGACATCACTAATTGAATCTGCTAAGATATCGAGGTCATCTTGATTATCCATCAAATCACCTCTTCAGTCCTAGCCAGAATTCTCAAGGTCATCGATTTTGACATCTCGAGTTTTTGGCCCTCTGAGTATATTCCGTCTCGCTTTGATTCGACCACGGCCCCAACACCCAAACCAGCCAATTCCAAAGTTCGTGAATCGGTCGGCCTCATTACAATCATCTCGACTGTTGCCTTACCCCCCACGGGAAGAGCGCTGAGGGGAATCAAAAGCCCGGCTCTGATAGGTTCAATTTGTCTTTCAATTAGGGGGATTTTCTCCCCACTAGGAGTCTTTTCTGGGTATCCCAGCATGCGATCTAGAGCAATTTCTAGGCCCTCATCAATTGCATGCTCTATTTTGCATGCTGCCTCGTTTATAATGCCCTCATAGCCAATAACCTCGGTTAGAAGAATCTCTACCAATCCTTCTCTTCGCTTAATCTTAGCAGCCTTCTGGAAGCCTTCGGGAGTAAGTCTGCATCCTTTGTAAGGAATATGTGTGACTAGGTCCCTCTTGGCGAGTCTTTGAACCATCTCAGTAGTTGATGCAGGGCTAACATCCATCATCTCAGCTAAAGTCGTTGTCTTGACTATCTCAGAAGGATTATCGGCGTGTGCTTCGAAGAGTCTTTTCAGGTACATTTCTTCGAATTCGCTGAGTTCCTTCATCTATGTTGCCTCCGCTAGGAACTCAGTCCGGCAAGCAGGACATCTTGAATGAACTGGCCTTCTATCCAAGGGAATTCTGAGCATCTGCTGACACTCCGGGCAAGGTAATTCGTCCTCGGAGGAAGACACGGTTGTAATCGAAGGATTATCGGGTTGGGTGGCAGATGTAGGCCCAGAATTCGATTGATTATGAGGAATGTCTGCGGCTTCAGGCGCAGCAGAGAATTGACTGCTGCATGCTGGGCACTTCACCATACCTGTGTGTGAAGTCGGAATCTTAAGCCTCTGATCGCAACTCGGGCATGGCACTTCTCTCTTTTCTGAAGTCAATTCTTGTCTAAGAGAAATTCTAGATTGCTTGAGAACTTTATCTTCGGACTCAGTACTTGGTGTTCTTTCGGAAACAGCCCTAATCACAATCAATCCTACCAATACGATTGCAAATCCAAGAATTGCACCATACAATGCCGCCATGATATCAAATGGTAATTGTATTCCAGTTTCAGAATTAGTTTCGGAAGTAAATGAAATCGGGCTGCTGGTAGACGAACCGTCCATGGACCAAATCAATTCTGCCTCTACAACTTGCGAGTCTGGCCAAGGTCCGACACTAATTGATCCTGATGAAGAGCCCCCAGACGAGACAGCTGATACGGGAATTTCTGAAAGAATCATTCCTCCATCAGAATTGCTAACAAACCTAAGAATTCCCGGAAGTGTTGAGGAATCGCCTGAATTACTAAGAGTGTATTCTAGAGAAACCATATCTCCTGGCTTAGGACTCTCTGGTTGATACTGTCCAATTTCAACTGAAGGCGAGATTACCGGGTGTGTCACAGATGTGTCCCAAGACAAATTAGAGGCAGAATTGGCAGAAGTCCACCCCAACGGAGAGACGGTAATCGAAATCATTGTCGCATCGGGGTGACCTAGTTCGGAATTTAATGGACGAATACCGGGATTCATCATCAATTCAAAGTGTTGAACTTCGGTTGATTCTCCCGAATAGGACAATGAGATAGTAACTCCGATTAGTCGTGATTTACCCTCAGAGAGTGTTATCTTGAAATCACATTCCAGACCTTCTGCCAGAGTCCAGTCAGTAGATTCGAAATTCAAAGACAAAGATTGGCTCTCAAGGACTTGTAACTCAAATGTACCTTGCAAGTCCGAAGATACTCCTCCATCGTCACTTATGATTGCCCAATTAATTTCATGCTGGCCTGCCGAAACGGGTGTCAATTGTGCCAGTATCTCCCTACTGGAGCCTGGGTTGATTTCAATTTCTGGCCCGACTGAAAGATTCTCTCCATCAATTGAAGTCAGTTCTAATCTAACCGAACCACTATCGGAACCTTGATTGTGAACTAGAATTGATACCGTTAACTCATCTCCAACATGAATTGGCTCTCCAGAAATCGCGACTTCTGAAGACCCGGCGGGCCCAAACATCTTCTCATCATCGGCTGAAACTGGAGTTGTCAACATTAAGGCAAAAAAAAGGATAACAAATAGGGCCCTGTATGTCGATTGGCGCCTTACCATCGTACATGTGGTCGTTATTCGATGTATGAAGGAAACCCCTTTCCAAGGTCACATAGTGACCTTTAATGCAGGTTCTCTTGTGCCCCGGACGCCATGGAGGTCGACGAACTGTTGGCGGTAAGCCCTGAACAGTTAGCGCAAGCTCTCCTCGTCAGACGTCAGGTCCTGAAACAAGAGTTACCAGGAGTAATAAGAAATCTTGAGGCTGAAGAGGATTCACTTGCCCCTCGTGTAAAGAGAGCGGTTGAATCACACCGTAAAGCCAATGAGAAAGTTGCGCTCCTGAAAGAAGAACGGAATCAATCTCAAATTGTGGCTTCTAAGATGCTTGTTGAGGTCAAGGACTCAAGAGAAAAGTTGGTTGAATCAGGTGGAATGGTTAATCTAGATCCAAACTGGAAAAAGGAAAAGTTACTCGAGCAACTTGAGGAAATCGAGCAAACCATTCAGACTACTGCACTCGATCATCGCTCTGAGAGGAAACTCCTAGATCGTCGAAAGAAACTGCTTGAAGAAAATGATAAATGGTTGAAATCTAGGAAAGATTCGAATCCCGAGATGTCCAAATTTGTAGATTCTCGGCGAGAAATGGTATCTTCTTACAGAAAATCCGATTCTGCACACCGAAAAATGTTGGAGGCTGTATCAAAGGCTCAGCCTCTGCACGAGAAGAAAGTGTTACTGACTGCTGAATTGCGTGATATTCGAAGACAAATGGACAGGGCGAGAGAACTGTTGGAACAATCTGATATTGCTATTGAGCACTGGCTAAGGAGGCTGAAAGATGGATTTGGCGAGTTGGGTGCTGGATATCGAGATTTGATGGCTGCTAGCAACAAAGTCTCGTCGGGAGGGAAATCCTCATTCGCTAGAAGTCAAAAATCGGAATCAAAATCGAAGAAAATCAGGGGTGAGGAAGAATGAGTGATTCTCCTACTAATGATTTTGATGACTTTGAGATGATGGATCACATCGAAGTTGAAAGTATGAAGGGAGACTTAGAGCGTAGCCTCAAGTCTGTCGAGCGTCAGCACAGTGATTTGAGAAGTGAGAGGAGAGAACAAGTTAGTCTGGTGCGTTCACTGCGCACTGCGGTTGGTGAGATGGAACAATTGAGTGGTGCTAGGAAATCCTTACTAGGCGAATTTCACAATGTCAGACTGGCGGCAGATAAAGCCCGAAGTGGCAGAGATGAGGTCAACACTAGAATTCCCCCTCCTATTGAGGTCTTGGGCGAATGGTTGTCAGAAACGCATAGCAGGTTGACAACTTTGGATAACGACCTCACAGCAGTCCCAACTTTAGCCCGGGAGTTGGACTCATTCTCGCGATTCTTTGAATTGCAAGCTGCAATTTCAGCAAAGGCAGAGTCTGAAATCCATCACAAAGAATATGTCAAGCAAATCAAGAGAATGCGTGAGATTACTGGAAAACTAGACAGCATAGAGAAACCAGAGCAAAGAGTCGATGATAAAGAATCGAGTGATCAAGGAAAGTCATCGGCCAACATATCTAGAACCGAAATCAGGAAAGTGAGTAAAAGAATTAGCAAGATAGACAAACAATTGGATAGTCTAACTTCTGAAAGAAAGCAGATTCGTAGTAGCCTAGGCAGGATTAGGGCATATCAAAAGGCAACCACTAGAGGTGGACGGCCGATTAAACTGTCAGACATCAAAGAAAGGGCCCAGACGGGTGGGACTCTTGATGCAAGTGAGTTAGAAACTCTGCTCGGCTCTTCCAACCTTAGTGAATTGACCGAAGCAAAGAGTCAAGACGAATCTGGCAAGTCAGAATCGCAGCAGAGAAGGCCTAAGCGCAAGGGTATGAGATTGGGCGTTACCCGAGGCGCTGCTCGGCGGGGCACTCTAGCGGCAAAAAGGGAGGTAGATGAGTAGCCTTGGTGCTTCCATCACGCCTAAATGAGTGGCCATGGTCGAATCCGATGAGGTGGTATAGTGGAATTTGGTGAAGTCAGGCAAATTCTTCAGCCGCTATCCCAATCTATGGTCGAGAAGTCGGAATCAAATAAGGAAGACAGAGACCATTGGAATGCCGAGGTTAGGCAGCATTTAGACGAGAGAAATGAAGTTAATCGCCAGGTCAAGGAACTCATCAACGAAGTACAGACTCAAAAATCCGTCAGGGATGAAATAAACAGCAGAGTCAAAGAACTCAAGGAAATTAGGGCCGAGAAATCGGAGCATCTCAAAACTGTTCGTGAAGAGCTCAGAGGTAAACTCGCTGAGCAAGAAGAATTGGGCACTAAGGCAAAACGCACCAGAGGGCCTCCTCCTGGTAAAATTAGATCAGATATGGAGAGGTTGGAGATGAGTCATATGACTGGTAGATTCAGTGGTGGGGAGAAGGCTTTCATCAGGAAGATGAAGGAGCTTTCAGAGGCCCTGAAGCAAGCAGAGAAAGAGCGTGGCGGAGGTGGAATGAGGGGATTGAAAGATGCTGTCAGAGCCGCTGAGGCCTCCCAAGAAGAAGCCCACAAATCTGTCGAGGTTTCAGTTAGGAGGGCTCAAGAGGCACACGATTTGATGGTCGAATTGTCAGAAGAAGTTGACAGGCTCAGAGAGAAAGCCAACTCCGCTCATGGGGAATTGAACAAATCCAAGAGAGAAGCAGATGCTTTACATTCTCAGTACATTGTTTCTCTAAGATGTATTCATTCTATTGAAGATATGATGAAAGCAATGGAATCTAGGGAGAAGAAGTCCGAAGATAGTGACGGAGAAGAGAAGCTTGAAGTCACCGATTTGATGTCGAGGTTGATGTCTGGAGATACTTTGTCTACTGACGAGTTGATGGCACTACGTAGAAACTGATTATTCGATATTGTATATCCTGCCATTCCTGCCGTGTAGTAGTCTTGCTTCTACTCCATCGGGATAAACAATCCAGCCTGGAATTGTCAACTGTGAATACTCGCCTCTTGCGCTGGATTGATCCAATCTCCACCACTCCAACATGATGCTACTAACATCATCATCATTAGTCTCTGGATCACCTTGTCTTCTCTGGTCGACAAGTTTGAGCATTTCATCTGGCATCCTATCTTTTCTTGCCAGCCAACCTGAAGGTGGATGCAAAACACGTATTGCCGGTGAATTATCAAGATTGTTTTCGTCATCATGAATTTGAAATGAGGTCGCCCATGGGTCCTCGATTATCTGCCAACTACCAGACTCGGCCTGACCATCCGGTCCGATTAGATTACCTGTAACGACCCATAGTCTGGCAGACAAGAGTACGGGCGAAGTTCTAGCGCCTTCCCATCCTCTCTGCTCGAGCCAACCGTGTAATTCGACTAATGGCCTGAGGGTTAGTTCTGGTAGTGGTTGTTCTTGTTCTTCATACGAGTCATGAACCGTGGAGACATTGGGTTCATCAGAATTCAGAAAAGTCCCCAAATCTCCTGAGAGGACTGATTCGCCAATCCAAGTGGCCATTCGCTTCGGCCCCCATACTACTGCTTCAATGGGAGCAGATTCTGCAATTAGGGATGAGTCGAAATCTCTCTCACTTAGAATCCAATGCTTCCCAGGTGGTGCATCGACCATCCACCTCTCAACCTCTGATGCAGTTACCGGAAACAAGTCGTCTGAAACATGCCAGACGAAAACCTGTGAATTCGAATCTTGACTTAATTCGGGCACTCTCTCGGCCACTCCTAAACAAGAGAAACCGTGTGTGCCAGAGATTTTGGTAGGAGACAGCACAATGCCTCTGGCAGCTAACAGGTCTCTGACTGCCCCATCCACGGCAATAGCCGACGATAGGTCGAACTTGAATAGAGCGCTTTTTCTTGGGCCCTAGAGGCCAATAGTCTAGCCTCAAAGGTTTGAGGAAAGGGACAGTAAATCACTTTGTCCGGGATCGATGATACCTAGTGCGCTGACTGGAAACGGCTTTGCGCAAGCAGCTCCTAATTGCCCATTCACCATTGCGACTTGGTGGACAGTAACATCAGGATGACCTTCGGATATAGTTGAGATGTAATCCGGTGGACAGTTGGCTGCCACGATTACCAGTCTAGCATCTCCATTTGCACAAGCGCTTCTAGTCTGGCGCTGGCCGAAGACTATTTTTCCTGTACTCATTCCTTGCTTCAATTGTCTTGCAATATCCATGAAAATCCCTCAAACGTTCTCTGGAATATAGAACAGATCGACACTGCCAGTCCCCAGAGACACCGGCTGTCCGACGATGATATTCTCCGTCACACCGCTCAACTCGTCACGCTCCCCGATAACACCTGCTTGGAGGAGGTGAGTAACTGTAACCTCGAATGCAGAGCGGGCTAGGATACTGTGCTTGGTTCCGCTCACTCCATGTCTTCCAATGGCACGGAAGTTACCCTCACTAGTCATCACATCAGCCACAGTTAGTAGATGTCTGATATCTACCTCGAGGCCTGCTCCCTCAAGTGTGTCGAACATCTCATTGATGATGGCTTGCCTTGCAGCTTCTACCCCTAGGAACTTATTGATCTCGTCGATGTTATTGGTGTATGTCCTAGATCTGTTCACTCCCGCGAACTCGCTAACCACAGGTAGGTTCGACCCGATAGTAGAGATATAGTACTCCCCAGTATCTCTACTGGGGCCCTGAACATTTGCTCGAGAAATGCCTGCCAGACCCTTGAGTCTGAGTTTCTTAATCTTCTCTTCTAACTGCAATAGTGCGGTGTAGGTTGGAGGATCAGTAGCGAGTGAAGCAAGGTCCTCTTCCTTAGTAACGCCTGGTATAATCGTTAGTGTCTTTGGTCGGTCCTCATCATCCGCTTGAATGTACAGTCGCAGAGCACGAGACAGTTTGTCCCTGACTTCTGCACCATTCATCTGCTTGATTCTAAGATTCTTGTTAATCAGTTTCATCGTAATATGGCGCTGAGTGACGTCGACATCGATTTGTGCGATATCTAGAGTGGTGGTCATCTCAAGAGCTGCTGCGATTTTTCGCACGGCCTTTTCATCCGTATTCAGAGGCTTACCCTTCTCGTTTAACTCATCGAGATAAATTAGCATAGTAGGGGTCTTGGGCACTTTTCTGGCATCGACAATCTCGATAACTCTAGGAAGACCTTGGGTTACGTTGACTGTAGCCACTCCAGCATAGTGGAAGGTTCGCATGGTCATCTGAGTCCCAGGCTCGCCAATTGACTGAGCAGTTGTGATTCCGACCGCCTCGTAAGGGTCAGCCCTAGACATCGACAACAGTGACATAGAGGACTCTATGACCTTCTTCGCTTCTGTCTTGGTGAGTTTGCTCATCCCTCTAGCCCTGACGCCCTCGGTCAAATCTCCCAGTATCCTAGGCGTGAGTGGTGCATCCATCTCGATTGAGATGTCACGGAGTTGCTGATAGATCGGGTCGTCGATATCAATGTCTCTGAGTATTTCTCTCATCTTGGATTCGGTGTCATACTCTTGGAGAGGTAGGCTCTTCTTCTTTCTACGCCTAGAAGCGGGCCTCCTTCGAACAATTGTCTTCTCGGTCTTAGTGGCTGCCCGAGAACGCTTTCCAGAAGCCGCCATTACATTGAATATCTCTTGTGAAGTTCCAGAATCGATTCCACAAATCTGAGCGATTTGGCCGGATGTAAGTATCTTCACATCATCCCACTTTCTGTCATCAGCGAGCTTGTGAGCATACTCCTCAGAGACTCCAAGATCCATGAGTTTCTTCTTGGTTGCACTCTTGACTACCATCAGTTCTCACCTCCTAGAGCATCTTCGAGAGCTTGGGTCACATCCACAGGTGAACCCTTGCGGCTTCTCGCTGGATCGACTCCGTCCTCTCCATATTCGAACTGGATGATTCTGTTTGCAGTGTTACGCACCGAATTCATGCCGTCATCCTTTACCTTGAGGTCATCCATAGCGTTGATGAGTCTCCTTTGCATGTATCCTGACTTGCTTGTTCTGACTGCTGTATCAACCAGTGACTCTCTTCCAGAAACTGAGAGCATGAAGAACTCGGTCGGCTCAAGGCCACGCTTGAATGAGGAGGAAACGAATCCTTTCTCTTGGGCCCCTTTGACTCCTCTCTGGAAGTGGGGCAGAACACGATCTTGGTAACCTCTCTCAAGGCGCTTTCCACGAACCTTCGGTTGTCCAATAGATCCTGCCATCATCGCTAGGTTATCCATCGAACCTCTAGCACCAGATACGGCCATCATTACGGCTGGGTTATCCGAACCTAGGTGATCCTTAGCGACCTCTCCAGACTCTGCCTTTCCTTTGTCGAGAATCTGTAGGATGTTCTCCTCTAGAGTTTCAAGTGGAGTTCTGCCTGGGCGAGTTTCGTACCTTCTGCCGTCCTTACCGAACTTCTCCAACTCCTCATCGACTTCTCGGCTAGCTCTCTCGTTGATTTCAGCGATTTCGGCCTTTGCCTCAGGAGGCAAATCCTCGTCATCAATACCAGTGGTGAAGCCCATTGCAGAGCAAATTGCGATTGTCATCTTTGTCATACGATTTAGGAACTCGGCACCGGCGTCTGAGCCATGGGTTTGAACTACTGCATCCAGAAGTCGGCCATCCTCTGCGCCGATCCCTCTCTTATCTATCGTTCCTGACACATTGCCGTCTGTGACCATTACCTCATCCCCTACCCTACTAGTGTAGTTGAGTTTGAAACCCGTGGGAACGATTAATCCGAGAACATCTGTACCTCGATATCCAGTCATGCCGTTGCTCTCTACTTCTTCAGGGAGATCCCCTGCCCATCCGATTGCACCCAGGATTTCGAGGACGAGATTCTTTGGTAGAATGCGATTGCCGTTTGTCAACAGATAAGCTCCCGAAATGTGGTCGTGAATTCCGCCAATTACGCTACCTCCGTATCTAGGTGTAATGATGTGCTCCTGCACCCTCATCAGAATCTTGGCCTCTGCTCTCGCTTCTTCGCTCTGTATGACATGCAGGTTCATCTCATCACCGTCGAAGTCGGCGTTGTATGGAGTACAATCGGCCAAATTGAATCTGAAAGTCTTGCCGGGCATGACTCGAATCTCGTGAACCATCATCGACATTCTGTGGAGCGAGGGTTGTCTGTTGAAGATAGCAACATCGCCGTCTATCAAATGTCTCTCGACTATGACTCCTGGCTTGGGGTTGCCATCTCTGTCGATTGTACTGAGTCTGTCCTCAATCTCAGTACGGTATGTTCCACCATATTCATCCTCAATCTCAGGACTTCCACAGTGAGGACAGTGGACCTCTAGGTGGTCTGGGAAGTAATCTTCAGGATTCGAGTGTTCCCACTTCCATCTGTTGTGGATAATGGCCTTGGAGTCTTCATCAGCGAGGGATGCGCCTCTCGAATCTTCTCCACGGAGATTGTTTAGAGTGGCCTCAAGATCTACTCCCCACTCTTCTTCGAGATCACCGATTGCATTCCTGCTCTTCTGTCTCATCAGTTCAAGTCCAGGCAAGAAGTTAGGGGCGGGCAGTACCTCGTTTAGATCTGGTCTGAAACCAGTGTACGGCTCGTCTTCGCTACCAGAGTGGCACTCTGGATTCAGGCATCTGAATCCGGCCCAGATATACTTGGTCCTGTCAGTAATTCTAACTCTGAAACTGTCTCCTCGCATGATGTAATTCACACCTGGGTGAACATCCGGGCCCCTGAGAATCATCTGACGCAGTTGCTCTCTGTTTCGGCCTGTAACACGAATTGGGACGGTGAGTTCCTTTGCCGTCTTCTCAGGAACTCCGACCTCGTTGATGCCGAGGTTAGGATCTGGACTAATGACGGTTCGAGCGCAGAAGTTGACACGCTTTCCTGACAGGTTGCTTCGGAAGCGTCCTTCTTTACCCTTCAAGCGTTGTGCCAGTGTCTTCAATGGGCGGCCAGAGCGGTGCCTTGCAGGAGGAATCCCACTAGTCTGGTTATCGAAGTAGGTCGTACAATGATACTGCAGAAGTTCCCATAGGTCCTCGACGATTAGTTGAGGGGCCCCAGCGTCACGATTTTCACGTAGCCGCTGGTTGATTCTAAGTACGTCTACCAACTTGTGAGTAAGGTCGTCCTCAGAGCGGTCTCCGCTATCCAAAGTAATCGAAGGACGTACAGTAATCGGAGGAACTGGCAAGACCTTCATGATTGTCCACTCGGGACGGCTGGAATCCTTGTCCATACCTAGGAAAATTAGGTGCTCGTCTGGGATTCTCTCAAGCCATTCCCTGATGTCTCTAGCGTTGAGTTTGTGCTCTCCCTTGTCTGCTTTCTTCTCCTTGAAGGTAGAAGGTTTGTCCAATACGATCTTGCCCTGTTCTGATCCGCAGTGCATACAAATTGTTCTCTTCTTACTGGAGCACTCTTTCTCAATCTCCTTAATGATGGTCTTGAACTCTCTAGAACCAACGCCGTGCTTAATCATGATATCATGCACGCGATCCCTGTAGTAGTCCTGCTCAGACTTCTCCGGATCGAGAGGGTGTGTTTCAAGAGAGCTGTGTAGGAGCACATTGCTACAAGTGTTGCAAGTCGACTTCAGTGCCGTCTTGATGAGGTTAGTGAATCCGATGTGGACGATGGGTAACTCTAGCGCGATGTGTCCGAAGTGACTTGGGCACTCGTCATGCTTGTTACCGCAGGTCTCACAGCGGATCCCTGGGTCGATGACTCCCATCTTTGGATCCATCAGACCTTGTTTGAATGCGTGTCCGTCATCCTTGTAGGTATCAGCAGTCTTGATTTCTACTGAAGACATCTTTCGAATCTCATTGGGGTCCATCAAGCCGAATTTTATCGACTCAATCCTCTTTGGGATCTTAGCTGCATCACGGGCACTCATCTTCGGTCCTCCAGTTCTAATCTCATAGCTACTCCAAGACTCTTCATCTCGTCAAGCAGCAGCTTGAATGCGTACGAAGTCTGAACCTTGTGAACATCCGACCTCTCACCGCAGTTGGGACACACTGTGGTCCTTCGCTTCCAATCATAGTAAGCAATGTGGCCGCATCCTGATGTATTGCAGACCATCATCTCCCAGCCATCGGACTCATCCAATAACCGGTCCTTGATTACCATCGAAGCTCCGTGTGAAATCAGACAGTCCCTCTCCATCTCGCCGAATCTCAGACCGCCCTGTCGAGCACGTCCTTCGGTGGGTTGGCGAGTTAGAATCTGGACTCTTCCGCGACTGCGGGCGTGTAGCTTGCTGCTAACTAGATGGTGTAGTCTCTGGTAGTAGATTACACCGACGAATACATCAGCTGTGTATGCCTCTCCGGTCTCTCCGTTAACCATTGACTCTCGGCCGGTATGATTGAATCCATTTCTAAGGAGTCCGGACCTAAGAGAATCTTCCTTCTCACCTGTGAACGCAGTTCCGTCAATCTTCCTGCCTTCCATCGAACCAACCTTGCCACCAATCATTTCGAGGACGTGTGCGACTGTCATTCGAGATGGAATCGCGTGAGGGTTGATGAGCAAATCTGGGATTACGCCATCTTCGGTGAAAGGCATGTCCTTCTCATCCACTAAGCGTCCGATTACGCCCTTCTGGCCGTGACGACTTGCGAACTTATCACCCAACTCTGGAATCTTATTGGTCCTCAAAGTGATACGCACTAGGCGGCCCGAGTCGAGTGACTCAGTAACGAATACGTTGTCAACCCAGCCTTCCTCGCCGTGTCTAATCAGCATTGAAGACTCTCGTCGCTCCTGTGCTTGGAGGAATGCTCCGTGAGCCTCCTCAAGGAATCTTGGAGGGCTGGTCTTTCCGACCAATACTGATTCTTCAGACTTATCTAGAGTAGACAAGAACTGTTCGGGTATCGGTAGTCCATCTCTCTCAAGGTGAGCATAACTGTCGAACGACTTCAAGCCCTTGACCTCATCTAGACCGGTTCCGGGAACCTCGATGCGCTCTTCCTGGCCACCGGGGAATCTCTTGTTCTCAGCGTTGTAGGTTCGGATGAAGGCTGATCGCCCTAGTGCACGCTCCACAGATGCGCGATTCATGATGACTGCGTCTTGCATATTGTAGCCGTGCTGGCTCATGATAGCGACAACGAAATTCTGTCCACCGGGTCTTGTGTTAAAGTTGGTTGAATCCATAGCACGAGTCCCCACAATCGACTGTTGTGGATAATGCATGATGTGAGCTCTAGTATCGGGGCGCAGACGGAAATTGGCGCTTGGTAGGCCAAGGCTCTGCTTAACCATCGCAGTACCTCCGGTAACTCTTGGTGTTGAGTTGTGTTCAGGATAGGGGACCAAAGACGCACAGACTCCCAGGATTAACTGTGGATCTATCTCTACATGCGTGTATACAAGTACAGTGTTGTCTTTCTTCTCCTTCTTCCTGAGAACGTCAACATCTTCTTGGTGGTAGATGAGGGGTGAACTGAACTCCTCGACAACGGTTGTGCCGTTGGAAAGCTGTACTTCTGCCCTCAACTTAGCCTCAGAAATCTCCTCTTCACCTAGGTTTAGCCACTCTACCTTGGCTGGATTTATTGGCCTGCCGTGCTCTGGAGACATGAGGGGCAAATCGAACGGACGAGGTGCAACAAGCAAGTCCTCTTCTTCTTCGGCATCGACCCACTCGATAACACCAGAGGAAACCAAGTCTGCGAACGTCAAATCGCCTGAGCGTAGTCCCTCGAGATGGAGTTTGTTTAGGTTCAGGCTGCCGTGCTCAATAACGAGCAGGGGCCTGAGAACTCTTCCCCTATCTGTGTTGATGAAAACGTCCCTGTTTGCAGTATCGTGCCTGATGCTGACTTCAGGCCTGAGTCTACCGGAGCGCCTGCTTCTCTTGATTCTCTCAACGAGTTTGATTGGTCTCTTGTGCAAACCGAAAATATCTCCGTTGACGTGGATTCTTGAGCCGTCTGCCCATTGTTCAGGAGATGAGTTTACTCCTGCTTCCATAAGGAGTTCTTTTACATCATTCTCAGGAACTTCCTCAGAAACGTCAATCATCTGAGATGCATTCTTCACTAGGCCACAGTTCTGTCCTTCAGGAGTTTCGTTAGGACAAAGTCTGCCCCATTGAGTTGGGTGAAGGTCTCTGGCCTCGAAGTGAGGTTGGCTTCGGACTAGGGGGCTTGTGACTCTACGCATGTGCGAGAGAGCTGCGATGTAAGTAGTCCTGTCTAGAAGCTGGCTGACACCAGATCGACCACCGACCCAGTTTCCAGTAGCTAGAGCGTGCATAATCTTGGAGGTAAGGACGTCTGGCCTTAGGCAGGAGTTGATTTTCAACTCGCGCTTGCGGTTGTGATGTCTCTCTAGTTGGTACTTCAAATCTCTAGCGAGTTGCTGTAGGCTGACTCTGAACAAATCCTCCATCAAGTCACCAGCAAGTCTAACACGCTTGTTCGCATAGTGATCCTTGTCATTTGGGTCGCGATCAGAAATCGCCATTTCTAGAACCTGTCTGACGATTCTTCCAAGGAAAATCGACTTCTTCTGCCGGTTCTCTTCGGTATCGCCCAAGTGAGGTAACAACTCCTTATCAAGCAAGTTCTGAATTCGAGTTTCTCTGTACTCTTTCTGCTGACCAGCAGCGAACTTCTTCTCCAACCAAAGAATTGCTTCTTCCTCGGTCTCAACGCCGTACTCTTCGTTATCTTTGACATCGTTCAGGTTAGCTACGGTGTACTTCATCGCCTCTACAGGTCCAGCGATTGATGCGAATATCTCGCGGTCGTTGCTCATTCCTAGAGCACGCATTAGTAGTACGACTGGGATAGCAGTCGTTCCAGCACTAGGAATTTTGACCATCAGCATTCCATCTCGGCGCTTCTCGATGTTGATTGGTTTGCGAACACCATCCCGCTGAGAGAAAATCTTCGCAACCTCGGTCTCGTGGGCGTACTTCTTGTTCTTCTCGACTGTAACTCTATTCGGAGCTAAGTCCTCCATCGAAATTAGTACTCTCTCAGTTCCGTTGATGATGAAATATCCGCCTGGATCGAGAGGGTCTTCGCCGGCCTTTCGCAGAAGTTGGGTCAGATGATCCGCGTCTTCCACTGAGGTCTGAGGAGAGAGTTTTCTGTTCTCGTCGATATGGTCGGCATGCAGGTTGCATCTGGCCGAACGAACCATGATTGGTAGGTTACCGATGTGAACTCCTTCTTCCTCGATGTAACCAAGGTCTCCGTCGGGGCTTGCAGAAGGGATATCATCACGATAGATTCGGAAATCCATGTAAACTGGTGAGAAGTACGTCAACTTCCTAATTCTGCACTCTAGAGGTGTTGCGGGATGCTCGGCGCCGTTAGCCTCTCTTATTGTTGGCCTTCCGAGTCTGATACCTTTGAGTCTGACAATAATCTCCTTATCGAGAACGTCGAGTTTGATGCATCCGCCTGCGCCCTCCCCACCAGGAAGGTCTTCTACAGGGTCGTCTGTACCAATGCGGATTGATCTGACAATCTTCTCCATCCTACTGAGTCTTCCATCACCTGAAGGAATACAGTCATTGTAAGACATCAATTGGTGATTAACAAGGCTTCTCTGTCTGAAATAACTCTCAACTATCTCCTTCATCTTATCACCTCATGCACTCTCCACTATCAATCTGAAAGCAGTACTAGAGCCGGCTGAACGACTGTATCTGACAATTCTGACAATCCTGTTAGTCAACCAACCAGCTGGAAGTTCATCGTTCTCGGATTCTACTGATTCCTTGATTGCTTGAATGGCCGGATCAGTTATCAGAATCTTCGGCAGCAACTCCTTTGCTAGCCTCTCTGTTCCATCAGAGTTGTTCACCATCATATCCCAAGGAGCGAGGGATGATTCTTCTTCCTCAATGGGAACCAACTCATGGTGAGGGACTAATATGTGATTCAGAACATTGAATCTATCGTCCCCCGTTGGGATGTCAGAGTCGAGAATCGCCTTTCGAGAAAGTGTGATTCTTCCGGTTCTCGTTCTCTTTCTTGAGTTAATTTGTTCCCTGATGACTGCCATCACGTTCTCGAGATCTTGACTCTCCATGTCCAACTCGAGTTTCTTAGCAACCTGCTCGACTGTCATTCTCTTGATTGCGTCCATATTGGCGTCATCGGCGAGACGGTGTGCATGTGGCTCTGAGATGCCTAGTTCCATCAGGCGCTTTTTGGTTGAACTCTTTACTGCCATATCGCGCCCCTCTAGGCCCAGAAAACGTGGTCCTGAAGCCATATCAGGCGGGCCTGAGGGGATTCGAACCCCCGGCCACCGGGTTAAAAGCCCGGCGCTCTACCTGACTAAGCTACAGGCCCATAGCGTATGCTGGGCCCTCCTGCGACCGTAGGTCGCTTCTAAAACCTTACCATTTGGCACAAGCGAGGCTACGCAGGGCAGCGATTCCCTCTAGAGGGGCAGAGGGACAGTGAAACCTTGTAGGCTCGCGCGAATAAAGGTTTTCAGATTAGACTGATTGTTGGAGGTTCATGAGCGGTGGTTCAAGGTCATCTGAACCGGGTTTCTCACGCCCCTCGAGAAAATTGTCATTCGAGGTAGAAGATTTAGGGTATTGGGACATCTTGGTCCCCCATACAGTATACCCTCCACGCGAGGATACTAATCTTCTAGCACGGGCCCTGAAGACAATTGATGTAGGGCCCGGACTTGCTGTTGAGATTGGATGTGGGAGTGGGGCGATTTCTATTTTCCTCGCATCTTTGGGATGGAGAGTCGAGGCGTGTGATGTCAACCCAATTGCAGTAGCCGCTGCTCGAGGAAATGCTCAGGCAGCTGGACTTTCCGACATAATCTCAATCGAGGAAGGAGGTGTGGGGGAAACAGGATGGAAGTTGCCTGAGGAAACTGACTTGGTGGTTTGGAACTTGCCCTATCTAGATCCAGTTAGCGATGATGAGATATTGGAGCCGATTGAGGATGCTTCTATGCTGGATATTCCAGGAGGATGGTCCGATGAGCTACTCAAGAAAATTCGTGATTTGAATATCTCAGAGGATTGTATCGTAGTGATGTTACAGAGAACCGATCCATCGAGTCAAAGCAAGTCAGATTCTTGGCTCAAATCGGGTTGGGCTTGCAGAACCATTCTGTCTGAACGAATTGGTGTAGAACGATTGGAAGTCAAATGTTTTTGGAAACCAGCACGGGGTTTTGGGCCTATTGTATTGGAAGAGTGCGAATCGACAATGGATGAAGCGAAGAGCCTGGATCAAGCCCTTTGGGGCAGGGTTCTAGCGCTAAACCAAGCAACTGGACGTGGCAGAAGGGGCTCGGAATGGAAGGCTTTCGAAGGAGGTTTGGCCTGCACTTGGTTACTACCTTACCCAGAAAATGACATGCCGAAACTAGGTCTGCTACAGACTTCAATAGGTGCAATCCTAAGTTCGTCCTTAGGGTGTTACTGCAAATGGCCAAATGACTTGATAGATGAAAAGGGGAACAAGATGGGCGGAGTGCTTGTTGAGAGTTCCACTTCTGAGTCAGCAATTAGAGTGGGGGTTGGAATAAACCGAGATTCAGCAGTAGAAGACGGACTTGAAATATCTGGATGGTCGAAGTATTTGCCTGAAATGGAGTTAATGGACTTCTTCGCTTTAGTAGATGCGGTTCTTGCTTCTGTTTTCGAATCGAATCCTAGAATCCCATCAATCAATGAATCTGAATTGCTAGAAATTTCTTGGAAGGGCCTAGCCGCTTTACTATCGCAAGGAACATGTATTCAGTCAGACGAAAAAAGTCTCAGAGTCATCGGCATAGATGACGAGGGAAGACTTGAGATTGAAGTATCCGGACGAGTCGAAGTTACCGATGATGTCGGAAGTGTAGAATGGGTCATCCCGACTTCTTGAGTCCCATCCGCTCACGAACTAATCTGATTTTTCCAGATATTGTTTGGGTTTCGATGAGTTTGGATTCATTCAAACTGCTGATGGCCTCTTCGCAATCCTCTAGGCGTACTCTGATTATTGCGAATGTGTCAGATTTATTCGACTTATAGTCAAACATCTTCCAATCGATTCCTGATAATTGGTTTGAAAGGATAGTCAGACAGGATTTCCTAGATTCTGTTGCTTTAGAGATTCGAATACCAATCCAGCGTCTCTTACCTCTAGCAGCCTTGCCGAGCCCGGCCATGGCCCTCGGATAAGGTCGTCGTTAATCGTCTTGGTCAAAGACCACTGACTACGGCGACCAATCTTATTCGCCCTAGCATCTCATCACTCGCCCTAGCTCCCATGATTACTTGACAATCCGGATCTAGTACTGACACAAAGGCCTCGGTTACTTCGTTCAGATGAGATAAGGTCATGTCCGGGCCGCCTTCGACTTGAATCATACACCCTTTGGCTCCTTTAACCTCTAGATCTGAAAGAGGAGAATTCTGAGCCTCGTGAACAACACTGACGGGCTTATCGGTTGTTCCTGTTCCTACTATCAGAGTAGCGTTACCTGGTCTGTTGATGATTGTACGTAAATCCATCAAATCTAGATTGATTTTTCCTACTCTGGCAAGCGTAGTTACCAGACCCTCTACTAGTTCCTCAATCCATCCAGATCCGGTTCTCCAGTCAGTTCCTCTATATCGGGCCTGCCATGCGAGTCTTTCCATGCTTACAGTTATGCACAAGTTAGAGTTAATCTGAACTGCAGGAAGGGATGCTTCGGCGATTGAATAGCGAAGTGGTTGCTCTGCAAAGGGTAAACCGACAATCGAGATTACCACGCTGTCTGAATCTCGAGCCAGGGATGCCAACTCGGCAGTAGCTCCGGATCCCATACCCCCTCCTAACCCTGCTAGAATAATCACTAGTTCTGCATTATCGAGCAATTGTGAAATCGAAGAGTGGCCGTCTCTGATTCGGTGGGAGGCGAGTGCTGTCAGTGAGGCAGTCCCTCTGCCATCCCCTCCTGCATCAAGATGTAAACAATGAGCGGTGGCAGCCCCCGCAAAGGACTCTTCATCGGCATCGATTAACAGGAGATCGGAGAGTTCCGGACACTTGGAATGGGCCTTCTCGGCCCATATGCAACCGATTCCACCTACGCCAGCGATTAGTATCGCACCCTCATCCACGACATGCGGTTGTTGAATGAGTCGTTAAATCTGCTCAATCATAGGTGAGATAACGTGAGTATCTTCGTCTTTCATCACGGGCCCAAGCATTGTCGGGCTCAATCTCGAGAACTTTTTCGTAATACTCGACCGCTTTCTCAAAGTCTGACAAATACCGCCCATACATGTGTCCTAAATTATTCAGCACAGGTATACAATTAGCATCTTCTTCGAGCATAGCTAGGAGGACTTCTTCTGCTTTGTCAATTTCTAGCATTTCCATTCTTTCTTCAGCCTCTTCTAGGCGGTTGAGTTGGTCCTGTGAGAGTTGGTATGAATTCCTCCATTGACGTTCAGACACGACTTGGCGCCGAGAGTGGTGGGGTTTGAGTTTTCTCAATTGGTGATTAAATTGAAATCTCGTCAGGCTTCCCTTCGGGAAGGATAGAAACTGGAACGTTAATATCCCTATTCTAGGTGGCTTGTAGCACCCCTAGAGGAATCATCATGGGAAGCATCACAGGAGACTACCGAAGGGGACTCGTTCTAGGGGTTATTTTGGTACTTCTTGCTGGTGGCTCGCAAGCTTCTCACCTCGGCATGGGAGGCGATGCGAATGGTGACGGCGATGTTGCGATTGCAGGTTGTACTTGTCACAACGAAAACCCGGACAACTCGGTGACTGTGATTCTGGACGGATTGCCCTACCGTTACGAGGCCGGCTCACAATATTCTCTAGTCATTCAACTAGTAGGCGGCCCCGACATTGATGCTTCTTCCAATACTGGTGGGTTCTCGATGATGGTCAGCGCTGGAGCCCTCGGTGCATCTGAAGGTTTTGAGGGGCATGTACAGAATTGGGAGGACGACCAAACTAGACTAACACACACCAATTCAGGTTCTCAAACTGAGGACAGAACTTGGGGCGTCACCTGGACTGCCCCTACTGCGGGAGAGGGATTGGTAACAATTTGGCTCGTCGGGAACTCGGTTAATGGGGATCAGATTCCTAGCGCCCTAGACAAGTGGAATAGGCTTAGTGCTTCAATCGACGAAGGAGATGATGATGGAAAGACCAGAACCATCTTCTCCGGAAACGGAGAAATCGAACCTCCTGCTCCGGCTGAGCACGGCATGGAAATTCATGACATGGGTGCCGGAATGAGAGCACACTGGCTTGGCCTACTGGGATTCACTTCAGTCTTCATTGTCATACTGTTCTGCGGTGTGTTTTTGCGCTACGGCTTCTCTAGGCATTACGTTGGAAGGAGTAATTTGCTGAGATTGCGTATCAAGCACCTTAGGAGGGGCGATCAAGTATGAACGAAGACGTCGTGATGACACTTCTCAGACAGGTCCAGTCTGGCGAGGTTAGCGTTGAAGATGCTAGAGCGGCCCTAGAAGGTGCTGCCTTGACTCGTGAACAGTTGGAAGCCGCTGTAGATCATGGAGTCTTCAACGAACCAGCGCCGGGCACTGTAGTCAGGGCATCTATGTCTCCTCACGGCGAATCCATTCTGATTTTACTTGTAGCCCTGTGGGGTCTACTATGGACTCTGTTCTGGGCCGGGGCTCTGGCCTATGGCCTCATCAATAAGTGGGATCAGCAACTTCTCTCATTCAATCTAGGCATGGTCATGCTGACTCTGATAATTATGGGTATTGTGTACCTGAAGTACGTATTACCCGATGTTGTGATAGTAAAGCATCGTGGTGGAAAATACATCACTCCAAATGACCCTGACAAGTGGAAGCAGTACGAGGTTTGAGATGGCTAGGAGATTCAAATTAAGGCCCTTGCCGGGAGAGCAGGATTCCAACTCGGAGTCGCCCAAGTTGATTGACCGTAGAGAATTCATGCGACATTCATTCAATACTGCAGCCGGAGTAATTACTATGGCCAGCCTAGGAGTTGTTGGCTTTGCCTCATTACTAATGGGACAAGCCGAATCAGATGGAGGAGATTCTTCTGTCAGATTCTGGGTCCCTACTGGCACGGAGGACTCAGCATGGTATGGCGACAGGCACCTAGAAGCAATGACTTACCAGTCCTTCGTAGATGAAGCTGCACAATCCTCAACTGGTATGGCAGGGGCTTCCGGCGTATGGTCTGGTCTGCCTGTGAATGTCATCTATGTCCCGCATTCCGAGAATGCCCTGTCACCTCCTGTTGAAGGTAGTCCTAGATTCCAATTCTCCGATGGCTACAATGAGAGTGGAGCATACGTCGGCTCTGGTTACGAGGTTGATGAAGATCCCCAATACGAGTCTCTTTCTATTCACGACAACATGATAATCATCTTTTCCAGATGTCCTCATTTGTGTTGCATCCCGGGTTGGCAACTTGTCACTAATGATTTCACTTCCGACCAATGGGTCCCAGGAGGTGTCGACTCGGGGGGCAACAAGTTGTTCTGCATCTGCCACTCTAGCAGATTTGACCCTACTGTGATTGAGAAAAACATGAATAGAAACAGGAATAATGGTGAAGATTTCAGATTCATAGGAATCAAGAGGACAGGCGGCCCGGCTCCGGTAGGGATGCCTCTGATTCCATTTGTTGTCAATGGAGATATCATCGAGGCGCTTGATGACTTCAAGGACTGGTACACATACTGCGATTAGTGATTTTATGATTCAATTTTGGTTCCTTTGGCTGTTTATCGCGATAGTGGTTGTATTGGTCGCCTTCACTCTGCGAAAGGAGAGAGATGACATGCCTCGAACCGACATTCTGCGAGCAGTAGAGACTAATGCAGGAAGTATGGGGCTTGCTGAGAAGACATTCCTTTGGGCATTCTCCTGGCTTGATACCAGATTCAGGCTACAGGACTACTGGGGGATGAGTAAGGATGCGTACCATCATATTCACCGGCAGATGCCTCTGACTCACGCTGAGAAATATAAACTGAGAATTATCTGGTACTGGTATCCTCTTTACTGTCTGGGCGGAATCTCATTCCTAGCATTCGTCATTCTCGTCATTACTGGCACTGTGCTCGGACTTTACTACGTACCTGGTGGAGAAGGTACTCCTTCACCTGCATACCTCAGTATGGAGTTCATCATGACTGAATTGCCATTTGGCTACATAATTAGGTCAATCCATCACTGGACTACTCACTTCATGGTCGCCGCGGTGTTCCTGCATATGTGTAGAGTCTACTTCACTGGCGCTTACAGGAATCCACGTGAGCTCAATTGGCTCATTGGTGTCGCATTGATGTTCTTCACCATCTTCTTTGGATTCTCAGGCTACATTCTGCCATGGGATAGTCTGGCATTCGGAGCTGCAACCATCGGAATAAGTATGGCCAGCTCGACACCTCTGATTGGAGGTTGGATGGCCAAAGCCCTGTTCGCTGGAACCACATTGAGTGGACAAACGGTAACTCGAATGTATTTCCTACACGTTTTCATTCTGCCAGTTCTGGTCACAGGGCTGATACTTGCTCATCTATTCATCGTCTGGGTTCAGGGCATTGCGGAGCCGCATTGAGGAAGTGATTGTATGGGAATGTTAGACAGATTCGGTAGGATTGCTGATACGTACATGAGCGAGAAGGATCGCTTGCTTGAAGCTGATCCAGAGAGAAGGAGGGTTTTCGTCGGCCATTCCGTTTGGCCGACTGAAATTCTGCGAGACAGCATCATACTGGCCTCCATGGTCGCTGTAATTACATTCTACTCTTGGATTATCCCGCCACCTTTGCACAGCGCTGCTGACCCATTTGCCCAAGCCGGATTCGTGTTTCCTGATTGGTACGTTCTATTCTCGTACGGGTATCTGCGATGGGGAGAGTATTTGCCCCAATACATCATTCCTGCGGGCCCTATCGGAGAGTTCTTTGGATCTCCGGTTATTGCATGGAATGCAGGCTGGTGGGGAGCAGCGTTGACTGGAATTCCGGTAGGAATTCTAGCCCTTCCTCCATTCATCATTGGAAGAAGGGAGAAGAGAGGCGTTGAAGATCCTTGGTTCGCTACTGCGGGCGCAATCTATCTGGCCCACGTCTGGTTTATCTCTGTGTTCTCAATCAATATTTTCCTAGAGTTGTACTCGAAGGATCTTACTAACTACTGCTGGTCTGATTCGCACAACTATCTGTTCTGTGGAAGAAAAGCTCCTTGGACGGCTGAGCTATTCAATGCAATACCTTGGATTTTGACTGGGATTTTCTTATTCGCTGTAATCTACTTCGCAGTCAGATGGTTCGCTCTCAAATCTATGGGTGCCCGGGTTAATCCTGGGATGGGCAGACGGATTGCCATCGGGTCTCTAGTGGCAACTGTGCTGATTTCTGTAGTGGCGTGGCCCGTTTATGATGGCGGATTTTGGGATTACGGAGGCTTGGGGGCTATGGATGAAATCGAGGACCTTGATGAATTGAGGGTGCAACCGGCTGACACGCTGGTTCATGAAGGCAAGGGGAATGTCTGGGATGAATGGGGGGACGAATGTCTACCATATTCCCAGACGCAAGGCTTAGCGGTCTGGGATGATTTCGACTTTGAGCACGAAGATGTCACGGATTGGTGTGTCATCGCCGCAATACATTGGTCTGATTGGGGAATTTACCAACCCACAAGGGAGATAATCTTGGATTTCGCTGATGATAACGGGCACGCTGATATTGATACGGGTCGTAATGCAGGAGGGATGGAATTGACCTATGATGGGAACTCTGATGGTTCTGATGTCGTGATGTACGAGAGTCGTTCCTTTGATGTAGAGGATCTGGGAGTTGCAAGTGTCCCTGCCGATGTAGGTTGCACATTCAGGACTAGTGTCCGTAATGCTGGAACTCACTCGATAGAAGTGACACTGCATGATTCGGCTGGTAATCTGCTTTGGCAGAATGCAGAAGATTCTTGCGAGAGTACTACGATGTATCTCGCTTCTGGAAGTACATACACAATCGCATTCTCTGCCTCTTCTTCCGGCGTTAATGACACAGTTTCAATGATTGCAGGGTTCTCGGCTGTGTCATACCAGCCTCTGCTACTAGCAGATGATGGAACGGCACTGGTCAGATCAGATTCGTCTCTGACCCTAGAAGAGTTGTCGGCACTATCGCTTGACAATCCGACCTACAAAAAGAATCCAAAGAGTCTGGATGCCAAACTAATCTACAGCCTATTCATTCCGTGTCTAGGAGTGGGTGCGATTGTATTCATGGTCATGCGCAGCATGGCTAGAGGGTACGAATGGGAGATGAACAAGTGCTATGGCTGTGACTTGTGTGACGATGCTTGTCCGGTCAGGCTATTCAATGCCGGTGACAAACTCAACATCATTTACAACACTTGGAACAATGAGGACGATGGAGTTCCCCTATATTCTTGCTTGACCTGTACGGCTTGCACGAATGCGTGTCCGCAACTTGTTGACTACGATTCCTATGTCGACATCAGAAGGAACTTGATTGTCGGCGGCCCACCTGCCACCGAGATACCTCACACCCTACTACAGGCAGTTCTTGCTGCTGAGGCCGAGGAGGAGGCTGACGAAGCCTTCGTATCTGTTGAAGACTATCCAATCGACTCCAATGTCGGTTACTACCCGGGCTGTGTCGACTACATCGATCAAGAGATGATTTTCAGCCACGTTAACGAAGGAGAGATGAACCTAGGCGAGACTACGACTGCTGCTTTCACCATCTTTGAGGAAATGGGCGAAGATGTCACTTACCTTGGACGAGACTTCCTGAAATGCTGCGGTCATGATCAGAAGTGGCAGGGTCTATCTGAGGTCTTTGAGAAGTTGAAGGTCTACAACCAAAAGAAGTTGGGCGAGAGTGGTATAGACACCCTAGTTACTTCGTGTGCAGAGTGTTTCAGGACATTTGCTCTCGATTACGAACTTGAGGGAATGAAGATTATGCACACCACAGAGTACCTTGTCGAGAATGATTTTGACATGGATCTAGCCATGGATGACGATGTCACAGTTACTTATCACGACCCATGCAGACTGGGTAGACAAATGGATCTGTATGACAAGCCTCGAGATCTTGTTCAGTCCGTCGAGGGAGTGAACCTAGTCGAGATGGAGCACCATGGCGAGGACGCACTATGCTGTGGCGTTTCAAGTATGATGGCCTGCAATGAGAACAGTAGAGCTCTCAGGCTACAGCGCTTCGATGAAGTAAACGCCACTGGGGCCGATGTGATGTTGACTACTTGTCCAAAGTGTGTGGCTCACTTTGAGTGTCTAAAGTTCGAGGGAGACCCTAGACATGACTTCGAGATATTGGATGTAGTCAGTTTCCTTGCAAGACAAATTGAGAGCAAGCAGTGAGGATATGTTCTGAATGTGCTGGAAAGCATACATTGAGAATGTGTAGCCTGAGTTGACAAACATGACCGAGATTCCCGATCTTCTAGCGAGGCGTGCTGCTGAGCAGAAGCGGATCAGGATGCTTCTCGAATCAATGCGTGCCGAAGAGGAAGCCAAATTGAAGGGGGGCGAGGATGCCGTGGCTTGGGTCAAGGAAGAGTTGTGTATTGGCTGCGACCAGTGCACAATTGTCTGCGATGATGATGCTATTGAGTTGTACGATACACCTCTGGCCAGTCCAATAATGGACGTAGATGTGAACAGAAAGG
>CEUQ01125054.1_pt1 | contig 29352 bp, 31 predicted proteins | sample 361491 | NCBI WGS metagenome assembly CEUQ01 (sample SAMEA2622796, study PRJEB7988) | marine metagenome | biome: marine biome (ENVO:00000447); feature: marine epipelagic mixed layer (ENVO:xxxxxxxxx); material: "saline water (ENVO:00002010), including plankton (ENVO:xxxxxxxx)" | depth 120 m | reverse complement strand
TAGATTTTATTAAAGAATTATAATTTTTTTGTTTTTTTGTTAGAATTTATTTTGTTTTAACAATATTTTATTAAATATTAACTTACAGGAGAATATTCTTGGATTCAAATGAATCAATATTATTAGACGGTGTATATGTTACTGCTATTGGTATGCTGACTGTTTTTTTAATATTAGTTCTTATTTTTATATCTATAAAATTGGTAATTTTTCTTGCTTCAATTAAAAAAGACTTAAATGACAATACTGAAAATAATGAAATTATAAGAATCCCTGAACAAAAGGTTAATATTTCTGAAAGCCAAGTTGCTGCTATTGCTGTAGCTTATTTGTTGCAGGGTCATAACCAAAACATTGATCATTTTGACACTAATCAACCACTTATAAAAAATTCTAGTAATTGGTGGTCTAATGGCAATCAAAGAAGTTTGAACCAACCAACTACAAAATACTAAGTTGATTTTAAGAAAGTAAATATATTTGCCTGAGTCAAACTACATACAAATAAAAATAGGAACTGAATCCTACGATGTTGAAGTAGGCGATATTTCAGTATCACCTGTAAATGTAACAATTAATGGGAATATTTATTCTGTTGATATATCTAAATATTTGAAAAATGTTCAACCAAAAAAAAGAAAAATCACAAAAAAAATTCCTACAAGAACAAAAAAACAAGAAAATATTACCAAAAATAATAATACTGTTAATAACTCAGTTAAATCTCCCATGCCCGGCACTATACTAGGATTGAAAGTATCAGTTGGGGATACTGTCAAGGTAGGGGATGAGCTATTGGTATTAGAATCAATGAAAATGGAAAATATGATTAATTCTCCTATAGATGGAACTGTAAGTAAAATCTTAATATCAGAGGGTGATTCTGTTCAACATGGGCAGGAACTAATAATTTTTTAAGGAGATAATATTGGAAGACTTAATATTAGGAATAGAGACTGTTTTTGATAATCCGCGACTCATAATTATGTGGATAATATCATTTTCTCTTTTATATTTTGGAATATTTAAGAAGAAAGAGCCTCTATTATTAGTACCTATTTCTATGGGGCTATTTTTTGCCAATCTTCCATTGTCTGAGTTTGTTAGATTAGAAAAAGAAGGACATCCAGCAGGGCTACTAATAACCTTTCAAAGAATTGGAATGGAATCTGATATTTTCCCACTTTTGATATTTTTAGGGGTTGGTGCTTCTACTGATTTTGGCCCTATGTTACGTAACCCAAAAACTTTGTTACTAGGAGCCGGAGCACAGATGGGTGTATTTATTTCTTTATTAGGCGCTTTATTTTTAGGATATTTTAAGATTTTTGATTTTGGATTATTGGAAGCATCTTCTATAGGAATTATAGGAGGAGCAGACGGGCCTACCACAATATTTATTTCTACAAGAATGAGAGAACTTGGAGAATCATTGTCTGGCGTTGAAGTTATGGATATTGTTGGAGCTACAGCAATAGCTGCTTATTCATATATGGCTTTAGTGCCAATTATTCAACCTCCTTTGATAAAGCTTTTTACTACCAAAAAAGAGAGAAAAATAAAAATGAATCAGGTAGTTCAAGATACTCCGTATTATGTTAAGATTGTATTTCCAATATTAAGTATATTGATAATAAGTATTTTAGTTCCTTCCGCATCAACATTAATAGGCATGCTTATGTTAGGAAACTTAATAAAAGTTAGTGGTGTGGTTCCGAGGCTTGCTGATGTGTCTGAAAATTCTTTGATGAACGTAACAATCATTTTTCTGGGTTTAGCGGTAGGTTCTACTATGCCTGCAGAAGTTTTCCTTAAGTGGGAAACTATAGGTATATTTATCCTTGGACTCGTTTCATTTATATTTGCTACAATTTCTGGTATTCTTTTAGCCAAAATCATGAATATTTTTAGTAAAGAAAAAGTAAATCCTATGATTGGTGCTGCAGGTGTTTCTGCTGTTCCAATGGCTGCGAGAGTAGTACAAGAAATGGGGTTGAAAGAAGACCCTGAAAATCATTTACTTATGCATGCTATGGGCCCGAATTTAGCAGGTGTAATAGGTACTGCTACTGTAGCAGGAGTTTTGTTAACATTAGTTCCAAAGATTGTGAGTTAAGAATTTTGAAAAAACAAATTATAGATGGAATAATACCAATTATATCTACCCCGATTAATAGTAAAGGAAATATCGTATTCGAAGACTTAGAACGCCAAGTTGAATGGTTGATCTCGTCAGGTGTAAATGGTGTCGGAATAGCTGTAGCGTCAGAGATATTTAAGTTTAATGAGAAAGAAAAAGACTCTATTCTAAAAAATGTAGTCAAAACTAATAATGGAAGAGTTACAGTTGTTATGAATACCGGTGGAGAAAGTACGGACTTAACTATATACAACTCTGAAAAAGCTAAAGATTTAGGTGCTAATTCATTAATGATAAGGCCTACCTCATTTTGGTCTTATCCCTATTCAGAGCACTTTAATTATTTTATTGATATTGCTAATGCTGTAGATTTACCTATTTTTTTACAGGATCAACCAACTGCTCCGGTAACACCTAAAATGGCTGTTGAACTTGCTAACAAACACGACAATTTAGCCTATGTAAAAGTAGAAACTCCTCCCACAATGCCAAGAGTTCATGAGACAAAATTGCTCGATAAAAAAAATAAAGTAACTATATTTGGGGGAGCAGGAGGAGCATTTGCAATTGAAGAATTTTCCAGGGGATCTGTTGGTACAATGCCGCACCCTATATTACCTGAAATGTTTGTAAAAATTTGGAAAGAATATAAATTAGGTAAAATTCAATCTGCAAAAATTGAACACCAAAAATATTCAGAACTAACAAAAATTTTAGCTCAGGCTCTTGGTCTGGCTCCGTGGCTATATAAATATATTTTAGTAAGGCGCGGAATTTTTACAAAAGGTTCTGATAATGCAAAATTACCCTCATTGAAGCCAGATAAAAAGCAATACATAGAGGTTGATGGAATACTTGATAGATTAGGCCTTTTATAATGGATAGTTTTATTCAAACAGATTTATCATTTGTAGTTATACTATTACTTTTTTTATTATCCCTAGTTATTGGAGTCATAGGAGGTATAGTTGGAATACCTTTAGGTATAATCAGGGTTCCGATAATGAATTTTTTTGGTGTTGATTTTTTTATAGCAGCAAGTACCAATCTCTTTGCCAGTTGTTTAGGATCAATATCTGGCGTTATTCCTGCAATAAAACAAAAAAGGGTAATTTACCGGATTGTAATATTTATTGGTGTCCCTTCTATGATTGGGTCTTTTATTGGAGGTTTTTTTGCAGATTCAGTTTCAGTAAGATTTGTTCTTCTTTTAGTCGCTGGTATGTTAATTTCTTCTTCATTTTTTTTGATTAAAAAAGCCATATCAGAAATAAAGAATTTATCTACAAATATAAAAGATCTCAATGAAGGTCAATTATCTTTTGTAAGGCTGTCTAGTGAAGTCACCACAGGATTCATTATAGGTGTGATTGGGGGAATAATTGGTGTAGCGTTAGGAGTTCTAAGAGTACCTTTGATGATACAGGTATTAAAAGTTAGACCAACCCTAGCAGCGGGAACAAATCTAGGATTATCAATTTTGATAACTTCATCTGGATTTATGGGCCATTTATTGAGCGGCAAGGTTGATTGGTTTTTAGTTGCTTTGGTTACTACTCCATCAATTTTTGGAATGTATTATGGTTCAAAAATAGGTGGTAAATTTCATCAAGGCAAATTACGACTCACCATAGGCATAGTTTTACTTTTTATAACGCCTTTAGTTATTTACAATGCTCTAAACCAGTAATTATTATTATCATGGATATTTTGACCCATGATAATAAATCTTAACTACTTTTTGGTTTCCCAAAAGATATTACCTATTTCTTCTAAGGCAGATTTAAATTCTTTTGCTTTATCTAAATCAACATTAACTTTTACGTAGGATCCAAGCTTGCAGGCATTCCATACTTTTTCATGCAAGTCTGGATATTTTTCAAGGTGCTCTGGCTTAAAGTAATCAGTCCATATAACTAGAATGTCATTTTTAGCTTTTGTTGCATGCTCTTCTTTAGCTGCAACATATCTCATCATAGAGTTAGCTAAACTTGGAGATGGACCTCCTGAAACATCCAATTCTTCCATTAATTCAGTCATTCTTACTACGGTTTGTGCTGCTTGTATTGCATCCCGCGGATCATATATTCCACATGGTATATCGCAATGGGCATATGCATCTCCGTCATATAATGGATTTAATTTATCTAAAGATTTAATTATTTTATTTATCATTTATTTCCTCATTCAATAACAAGATATTTATTGTTAATTGTTTGTATTATAAGATAGTCTATTAAATTAAATTAAAAATGTATAGAAAAACATATAAAATTTTTGAGAATTTATTACTAATTGTAATTAATTTTTTCCCTAAAATTACCAAATATCGTTACATAAGAGTAAATGGTCCTAGTATGGAACCTACTTTAAAAAATAACTCTATTTTATTTATGAAAAGATTTAATTTGGGCGCAGATAAACTAAAAAGATTCTCAATTATAAGGTATAAAGATTCTGTCAATAAATTTTATATAAAAAGAATTATAGGTCTACCTTTGGAAAAAATAGAAATCATCGATAGCAAACTTTTTATTGATAGCCAATATCAAGAAACAGATATATTAGAAAAAAATAAAAATTACAGTTGGATGTTGAAAAAAAATCAAATAATACTCTTTGGAGATAATTATCTAAATTCAGGCTTTGATTCTAGAAAACTAGGTCCAATCAATCTAAGTGATATTCAGATAACGCATATTAGATAATTATTTAGTATTAAATTTCCCAAAATCTTTTTTATCTGACTTTGATCCGAATAAAAATGTGTAAATTATTGCTCCTGATATTCCGCCAATAATTGGAGCAGCCCAATATATCCAATGATTAGTCCATTCATTATGAACAAGGGCGGGAGCAAACGATCTTGATGGATTTATTGAAGCTCCAGTGAGATTTATTGCTACAAGATGAATAACTAATACGTAGAGTGATATTGCAAAAGGAGCAAGAGGATTTTTATTATTCACCACAAACATAATTACAATAACTAAAAATGCGGTAAGTATACTTTCAATCAGGAACCCATCTAATGTAGAGATATTTTCTGATAATTTATGAACACCTAATCCATCTATCTCCCACATAAAAGAGTGGATGATTAAAACTGCTAAAGATGCACCGGCTGATTGGGCAAAAATATAAATTAAACTAATTTTCAAACTAATTTTATTACTAACAAGCATTGCTAAAGTTACTGCGGGATTAAGGTGCCCTCCAGTTAAGTTACCAATCATCAATATGCCGACTAATATACCAATAGAGTGACCAATTGCAATTACTAGTATTGCTAATCCATCAAGATCAGAGGATAAACTCACTACTGTCCCTGCAGATCCAATACCAACTAGTATAAAAATGAAAGTTCCTAAAAACTCTCCCATAAATTTTGATAAAATTTTATCCATAAATAACCACCTTATTATTTTTATCCAGTTTTTTTTGATAGTATAAACCAAATTCCCCAAATGGAAACGATTAGCACGGGTACTTTAAATAATATTCCGTATCCTGAGTATAGCATAGAGATTGAAGTGAATACTATGATTGAGCAAATTGCAATTATTTTAATTTTTTTGGGAATTTCATTAGTTTCTAAATATTTTTTTACAAACTTTCCAAATTTTGGATTACTAATGACCCAATTATACATTCTTTCGTTAGATTTCATGAAAAATGATGTAGCAATAATTAGAAAAATAGTCCCTGGTAGCCCAGGTAATATATATCCAAGAATCCCTATTCCTAAAAACAAGAATCCCATAGACATAAAAAAATATTTTTTCATATTATTCATATACTTAAGTTTCTAATCGTAATTGTTATTTTATATAAATTCTTATAAAAATTACTATAATTTATTACCAAAATCCTTCTTGATGTCCAAAATAGTATTTTTTGCACTAATTACTGCAGCTTCCATTGTTGATGGCCATTCAGATTCTGCCCAGTCTCCAGATATATATAATCCTTTAATTTTTGTTCTATTCTTTGATCTTATTTTTTGTATTCCAGGTTGGCATCGAAATGTTGCATTAAGCATTTTAATAACTGAAAAATTTATCAATTTACTTTTTTTCGATTTTGGAAAAAGTTTATTTATCTCTGAAAGAAATATTTCTTTTATTACTTTTTTGGGTTTATTTTTCCATTCCCACGCATTACTTAGTGAAATTACAATATGTTGAAAACTTGAACTAGAATTTTTAATTTTCGAATCGTTAAATATCCACTGTATTGGACTTCCCAAAACAACCATAAATTTTTCATCGAAAAAATAATTTTCAAACCATAAGTGTATACCGACTATTGGTGCCATATTAATTTCTTTTGATTTTTTGAAATAACTTTGATAATTTTTTGGAATAATATCTAATATTTGATTTGGTGGCAAAGTTGATATGACTATGTCAGATTTAATTTTTCTATCGTCTTTAGTAATTACTCCTGATATTTTATCGTTTTTTACTATAATAGATTTTATTTCTTGGTTTTTAATGATTTTTGTATTTGTATTTTTAAGAAAATTTTCTGCTGAATCACCGAGAAGTTTAGTTAGCCCAACGTTAGGTATTGCAAAATTAGCATTTATGTCTGACTCTATGAAAGCTACCTGGAAAAGTCTTATTCCAATGCTTGCACTAACATTTTTAATCTCATCATTCAAAGCAGGTATCGCAAATAGCTCCCAAAAGCAATGGATAGTATTTTTACTTTGATTATTATTTTTTAACCAATTATAAAAATTTTCATTATCCAATTCCTTAAGATCTTTGGGTTTCATTTTGGATATTTTATATAAAGTTTTTAGTAAACTAATTCTTTCTCGTAATTTTAGGTGTTTATATTGCAAAATAGAAAAAACTTTCCCTAGTATTTTGATAGGGAAGTTGTGGGATCTTAGATTAACTAATTTGTTTTTATTAAGTACCGGTATTCTTAGTTTTTTTTCAAAAGAAATTTTTTCAATTGCGTTGATTTCGGACAAGAAATTTATAAATTCTTTGCATGCTCCTACAATGATATGTTGTCCATTATCAATTTCTTCTTTTGAATTTTTATCGAAGAATGAATAAGCTCTTCCGCCTAAGAATGGTCTTTTTTCTATAAGGATATTATCTATTTTTTCTTTTGCTAGTTTGCATGAAATTGCTAATCCACTTACTCCTCCACCTATTATGATAATTTTCATCGAAATAATCCGATATAAAAACTTTTAATTATTGAAGGAAAAATTATCCTAATTTTTTGAATTTTTGACAACCTGATTTTTTTATTTATGACATCAAAGTTATTTTTTTCTATTTCTGTAAGAATCTCAAAATAAATATTCTTCATAATCTCAGGACAAAATCTATATTTTTTGTTTATTAGTGGGAATAGTCTTTCACCTGAGATAAAATAATCTCTTACTCTTTTGGCTTGAAATTCCATAAACTTTCTTACATTTTCTTTTTTTTCTCCAGATAGAATTTCATTTTCAGATGTGTTGAAATTTCTTAGTTCATCTTCAGGAAGATAAAACCTTCCCATTTTATAATCTTCCTTAATATCTCTCAATATATTGGTTAGTTGAAGTGCAATCCCTAAATCTGTTGCATACTTATGAGCTTTTAAGTCTTTTACTCCAAAAACTTCAATCATAGCTAAACCCGTAGAACTCGCAACTTTTTTACAATACTCTGTTAGTTGATTAAAATTTTTATATTTCGTTTTATTAAGATCCATGCGACATCCATCTATAACATCTTTTAAGTGTCTAAGGTTTTGTGGATGTTTTCGTAAAGTTTCTCCTAGTGCAATCCACATTCCATTATGTTTATGTTTTTTTTGCTCTATGCAATCATTTAATTTATTCTCAATGTCAAATAACTGTGATTCAATATTTTTTTTTGGTAAGTTATTGTTTTTGTCTACCAAATCATCAACTAGTCTACAAAAAGCATACCCTGAATAAATTGCATTTCTTTTTTCTCTAGGAAGAATTTTAAATGCATAGTAAAAATTAGATGATGCTGACTTGGTTAATTTTGCCACAAAATTATAGGAATTATTTATTTCACTTGTTGGATACATTATTTTAAAAAATTTTTACCTGATATAGGATTGAGACATAATTTTATCCTAACGTAAATGGATATAAATATCTTTATTTTATCCAGCTTACTTAATGTTGGTCTTTTGGTAATGGTATCAAAATTATTTTTTTCAATTTTACTAATAATTGATAATCCCCCCATAGTAAATAAACTAACATCTAGTACTAATTTTTTGTCAATATAATTAATAAGATTGTACCCTTCTTCGAAAAGTTTTTTCGTTCTTGTTACTTGAAATTCCATCATTTTTTTAAAGTTTTTAGAATATTTTTTCTTTTTTATTTCTTCATAATTAACACGAAATCTTTTTAAGTCACAAATAGGGATGTATAATCTATTATTTTCTATATCTCTTTTTATATCTTGAAGAAAATTGGTTATCTGTAATGCGGTGCATATTTTGTCAGAAAGAAATATATTATTCTTATTGGAACAATTTAATAATTGAAGTAGGATTCTTCCTACTGGATTGGCAGAATATTTACAATAATTCAATAAATCATTAAATGTTTGGAAATATTGTATTTTTTGATCCATTAAGTTTGCTGTTATTATTCTTTTGAACAAATATTTTTTTATCTTAAATGTTTTAATTGTATTTTCTAAAGCTATGAAATATGGGTGGGAAGACTTAGAAATGTAACATTTATCTAATTCTTTTTCCCATATTCTTAAATTTTCTATTCTGTCCCCATTAGATTCATCTCCAATATCATCAGTTAATCTACAAAATGTATAAACTGAATAAAAATGTTTTCTGATATTTTTAGGAATAAATTTTGAACCTATGGTAAAATTCTCATAATTTTCTTCCATAAATTTTTTACATTCTTCAAAACATTCTGAAAGATAATTGTCATTTGAGTGATGATTATTTAATTTTACGGATGGCAGTAAGTCATTTAGTTTTGAAGTCATATTAATTATTTTTCTCGAATAAGCTATAAGTTTGAAGAAACTTTGAAATATTTTCACTAGGTTCTATATTTTTTGATAATTTAAAAAGATTTACTATAGAAATTTTTTGATTGGTATTATATGTCTTATTTATGGATAATAAAGTTATTATAGGGATATTTATTTTTTGGAGTGTTTCAGCGATAGTAAATATATTTGAATCAATACTATTTGCTAAATAATTTTTCTGTATCCATGATTTATACCCCAAAGCATTTATTTCATTTCTTATAGTTACATTTTTATTTATATATAGATCGATAGCTGCAATCTCAGCAAACATTTTTAATTTTGATATGATGGATTTATTAATTTTTATTGATGGAAGTTTTTTTCTTGAGTCCCAAGTAGTAGGATTACCAATAAGTAAAGATAGTTCTGAGGGGATTACTATGTCTCCAATTTTATAAAAACTATTAGTTGATGAGCAAAAACCAGTTAAAAATATTTTTGTTGGATTATATTTATCTATTAAATATAAAATATTATCATAGAAGTCGCTTAGGTTTTTAATAATAATTATTTTCATATTATTTAGATTGTTTGAAATGTACTCTTCATAGTTGTCGTCTGAATAATACTCAATGAATTTATTTTTATTAATTAAGTTTTTGGTAGATATTTTATTTGTAGTTATAATTAAATTCATATTTGATCTCAATTTTAGACATTTCTTGTTAATAAAAATTTACCTAATTCTATTAAGTCAAGCTTGATTTTTTCATTTATATTTGATGAAATTATTTCTTGGTAGCAATTTTCCCATGTAGTATTAAGTAAATTTTCACAATATTCTGAAGTTCTTAGTTCCTCCATAATTCTTAATATGATTTTAATTTCCTCGTTGTGAAGATTTCTTTTTTTTGTAAATAGATTTTTGATTTGTTTTTTATTTGATCCCTTAGCGTAATTAATTGCATGAAGAATGGGCAGAGATTTTTTTTTCTTAATAATGTCTGCTCCTACTGGTTTACCAGTTTTTTCATCACCCCATATACCAAGCATGTCATCTTTTATTTGAAAGATTTTCCCAAATTCTTTCCCGATGATTTTTATTGTTTCGATTTTCTGATCATGGATGGATAAATTTTTTTGTCCAACAATTGCTCCTATGTGCAATGATGCTTCTATTAGAGCACCTGTTTTTCTTTGGATCATGTCTAGGTATTCATCAATAGTTATTTCTACTTTACTTTCAAAATCAATATCTAAAAATTGTCCTTCCATCATCGTGAGGTATCTTGATGATAGTATATATGAAGCTTCTAGTTTTATTTTTTCGTTGATTTTTATGTCTTTGTTCGTTGCTAAATCTGCAATTTTTAGCATGGCATTTCCAGAAATTATTGCACCAGGTATTCCCCATAATTTCCACAAAGTTGCTCTGTGATGTCTTAGTTCGTCCATATCCTCTATATCATCATGGATGAGTGAGAAATTATGTATCAATTCTATTGCTACCGCAAAAGGTATTGCTAATTCTATATTTCCATCAGCTGCTTCAGCTCCTAGTAAAACAAGGTTTGGCCTGAGTCTTTTACCACTTATAGCATTTATTTTTTTACCATTTTCATCTGTCCATCCCATATAATATTTATGCGTATCATAAATGTTGCCGTGTAATTTTTCATACTCTTTTCTTAATGCAAAATTAATCCTTTCCTCGTATCTTTGGAAAAATTTTGGAATACTTTTATTTTTTGAGAAGGAATGTTTCATAAAAAAATTAATCTACAATTCATTATAAATGATTTAAATAAGTAAGTAGTAAATATAAATCTTTGTTTTTATATTTTATAAAATGTGATAAACTATTTATAAGATTAATTATAAAAAGGTATCATATATTAATGAATGATGAGTATTATAAAATCCTAGGATTATCAAAAAATGCCTCTGACAAGGAAATCAAGATTGCTTTTAGAAAGTTAGCAAGAAAATATCATCCTGATGTTAATCAAAATGACCATGAATTAAAGAATAAGTTTCTAAAAGTTAATGAGGCTTATGAGGTACTTAGCGACAAAAAGTCTCGTCGAGATTACGATGAATTTGGCGAAAAATGGAAACATGCTGAACAACTCAGATCAATGAGAACAGGTTTTAATAATTCAAATTCATTCGATATGCATGATTTATTTTCTGGAATGAGAAACCAAAATATCAATGATATATTCAGTTTTAACTCTAATAGGCAAATACATAAACATAAATGCGATGTCTTTTTGACTATTGAAGAAATTTATACTGGTACCAAAAAAATGTTAAATCTATCAGGTGCTGCAAAAAATTCAAAAAATATTGAAGTAACTATACCAAAAGGTGTTAGAGAAGGTCAAAAATTAAGACTCAAAATTAAAAATGATACTCAAATTATTGTAACTATAAAGATAAAGAAAAATAAGCAATATATGATAAATAATGAGAATCTGATTATGACCATTAATATGCCATATATAGATATGATTCTTGGGACAGAAATTAAGATTGACTCATACGAAGGATCATTTATGTTATCTATTCCAAAGCTTACTCAAAATAATCAAATTTTTAGAATACCTAATAAAGGGTTGCCTGTTTACAAAGAAAACAAACATGGAAATTTGTTAGTTAAAGTAACAGCTCAATTACCCAATCAAATTCAAGAGGGTGAACAAGAAATATATGAAAAATTAAAGTCAAAATAAAGAAAGATTTATACGGATGAATATGGAATTTAATCAGCCAGTTTTTGCAATTGGAATAGTTGCTCATATGGTAGGGGTGCATCAACAAACACTTAGAAACTATGAAAGATGGGAACTTGTTGTACCTCATAGGTCTGAGGGTGGGACTAGATTATACTCAAATAGAGATGTAGAAATTATTAGACAAATATTGAAATGGAAAGAAGAATTAGGTCTTAATCTGGCTGGAATAGAGGTAATGACAAAATTATTAAGAAAAATAAATCTTTTGGAAGAAAAACTTGATAATTTGACTCTTGAGATTGTAAGGCTTAGGGATGGAAATTATAAGTTTCCAATAGAATAAATATAAGGAGAATATAAATGGTTATGCCAACTGAAAATGAATGTACTGAACAAGCTTTTAGAGCTTTACAAGACTCTCAACAGCTTCTTATTCCAATGAAACATAATCAATGGGATGTAGAGCACTTGTTTTGTGGGCTATTAGAGGTTCAAAACTCACTTTCAGCAAAAATTCTTGAGAACATGGGGGTCAATGTTAGTTCTTTAATACTAGAGGTTAGAGAAAAACTTGAAAAAGCTCCTAAAATTGGATCTCAGGGTCAATTTTATATTACTCCTAGAATGCAAAATATTTTTAGTATATCTAAGCAAGAAGCTAGGAGGCTAAAGGATGAACTTATTGGAGCAGATCATTTACTAATTGCTATAGTAAAGCAATCTGATGGAGATACAGGAGAAATTTTATCAAAATATAATATAACTGAAGAAAATGTATATAAATCCTTACTTGAAGAGAGGGGGTCGGCTAGAGTTGTAGATCCAAGAGCTGAAAGTAAATATAAAGCTTTGTCAAAATATAGTGTAGATCTTACTAATCTTGCTAGAGAATCAAAATTAGATCCAGTTATTGGTAGAGATTTAGAAATTAGAAGAGTCATGCAGACCCTTACAAGAAGAACAAAAAATAATCCAGTTCTCATTGGTGATGCAGGAGTGGGAAAAACTGCTATTGCGGAAGGTTTAGCACAAAGAATTGTTTCTGGAGATGTTCCTGAAAGTTTGATTGGCAGAAGAGTAATTGCACTAGAGATGGGATCATTAGTTGCTGGAGCGAAATTTAGAGGTGAATTTGAAGAAAGATTAAAGGCTGTGATGGATGAAATTCGTCAAGCTTCCGGCGAAATAGTATTATTTATAGATGAAATTCATACTGTAGTTGGAGCTGGAGCTGGAGAAGGCGGATTAGATGCTTCTAATATGATGAAACCTGCCTTAGCTAGAGGAGAATTGCAAACTATTGGTGCAACTACACCAAATGAATACAGAAGATATATAGAATCTGACCCTGCCTTAGAAAGGAGATTTTCTCCTGTTTGGGTTGATGAACCCGAAAAAGAAGTTGCTTTAGAAATGCTTGAAACATTAAGGCCAAGATATGAAAAACATCATGGTTTCACTATTAAGTATTCTGCTTTGAAAGCTTCAGTTGACTTATCCTCGAGATATATATCGGATAGATTATTACCTGATAAAGCAGTTGACCTGATTGATGAAGCTGCTGCAAAAAAAAGAATTCAAAATGAATCACTACCAAGCGAATTAAAAAATTTACAGCATCGTATACAAAAAATTGATGAAGATCAGCAAGCTGCATCAAATAGAGGTGATCATGAAAAAGCAGCAAACTTAAAAGTAGAAAAAATCAATCTAGACAAGGACTACACTAAACAAAAAAAAGATTGGGAAAAATCTCATGAGATAAGTAATACTGTAACGGATGAAGACATCGCTTCTTTGATATCTGAAAGAACAAGTATCCCAGTTACAAGATTGGTTGAAGACGAATCTAAAAGATTGCTAAATCTTGAAAAAAGATTACATAAGCGTGTAATTGGTCAAGAGCATGCAGTGGAAATTTTATCAGATGCTGTAAGAAGGGCAAGAGCTGGTCTGAAGGATCCCAAAAAGCCAATAGGAAGTTTTGTCTTTTTAGGTCCTACTGGAGTTGGAAAAACGGAATTAGCCAGGGCATTAGCTGAATGTATGTTTGACGATGAGGATAATATGATAAGAATTGACATGTCAGAATTTCAAGAAAGGCATACAGTTTCAAAATTAATTGGAGCCCCTCCAGGGTACGTGGGTTATGATGATGCAGGGCACCTTACTGAGGCTATAAGAAGGAGACCATTTTCAGTTGTGTTATTTGATGAAATTGAAAAAGCGCATCCAGAGATATTTAACACTTTATTACAGGTTTTGGATGATGGTAGGCTTACTGATAGTCATGGAAGGACAGTTGATTTCAGAAATGCAATAATTATCATGACTAGTAATCTAGGATCAGATGGAGTAACAAGAGAGTCATTTGGGTTTCAAAAAAAGTCAAGAGCAGAAAATGAGAGTGCTAAGATAAGATCAAATGTTGAAGAAACATTAAAAAAAGCATTTAGGCCAGAATTTATAAATAGAATTGACGAGTTTGTTATTTTCGATTCTTTGGATGAAAATGATATTAAACAAATTGTAGACAAATTTATAAATGAATTTACTAATAGACTTACAGGCATGAACCTAAGTATTAAATTATCTGAATCTGCAAAAACACACCTAGCAAAAGTAGGTTTTGACCGAATGTATGGTGCTCGTCCTCTCAAAAGGACTATTCAAAAATTAATTGAAAACCCGTTATCTAAAGAAATAATTTCAGTAAATATTGAAGAAAATATTGAAATAATTGTTAGTGAAATTAATGGAGAGTTAAAATTTGATTATAAAACATTAAAAAAATTAGATAAAAAGTCATTAAATAAGACTAGAGTATAAATTTAAAAAACAATTTGCTAGATACAAAAAATTATAAAATTCCAAAAATATATTCATATTTAGTTTTGTCTATATTAGTTGTAAGTTTAATATGGTTATTAATTTGGATGAATAACTCAATACCTTATGAGACTTTAGGTTATTTGGGTATTTATATTGCAAGCTTAATTTCAGCGAGCTCTATATTAATACCTGTACCTGGTATTGCTTCTGTTTGTGTGGGTTCTCTCCCTAGTTTAGGGCTAAATCCACTATTAATAGGATTTATAGCAGGTTTAGCTGAATCGATTGGAGAACTTACGGGCTATTTTGCAGGCAGGAGTTTTAGCGGTAGTTTTAAAGAAAATAAGCTTAAGAATTATGTTTACAAAAAAATGAAAAGAAATGGCTATATAATTATTTTTTTTGGTAGCATATTTCCTAATCCCTTTTTTGATATTATAGGAATTATATCCGGAAACATGAAATACCCTATCAGAAAGTTTATCGTTATTTTATTATTCTCAAAGTCAATTAAGTCCATAGTTATATCCTATTCGTGTTATTCTGGATTAGAAATAGTTATTGGATGGTTCATATGAAACAACCTTTTCTTGATGTGATCATACTTTCTGCAGGAAAAAGTTCCAGAATGAATGGAATAGACAAACAGTTAGTTGAAATAGGAGGTAAAAATGTAATCAAATATAGTATTGAGTTATTTAGTAAAATTCCTGAGACTCGATCGATAACATTAATGTTGTCTGAAAAAAACGCTAATAAAGTAAAAGCAATTGTAAAAAATATGGATATAAAAAAAGACATTCATATTCTAATGGGAGGCGTACTTAGACAGGATACTGTAAGCATAGCCCTGAAAAATCTTAATTCAATTTATACTGATAAAGATTTAGTTGCAATCCATGATGGAGCTCGCCCATTTGTTAGTAAAACTATAGTTGAGAATGGTATAAAATCAGCTCAGGCATCTGGCGCTGCAATTCCAATCATTAGATTAGCAGATACTGTAAAAAAGGCCTCAAATAATTTGATTATAAAAACATACGATAGATCAAAGCTCGCAGCTGTACAAACACCACAATTTTTTAGGTTTGATGTTTTGAATACGGCATATGAACTTTTGAATGAGGAAATTACTGATGATGCATCTGCTGTAGAACTTTCAGGCGGTTTAGTTTCATCTTTTCCTGGTTCTTTAGAAAATATTAAAATAACTAATCCAATAGACTTAAAAATTGCCTACTCTATAATAGATAAAGAACAAGCAATTAGTAATATAAAACCTAATTCAAATAGGTATGGAACGGGTTTTGATTGTCATAAATTAGTAGTTGGAGGGCCATTAGTTTTAGGTGGAGTAAAAATTCCTTTTGAAAAAAGTTTAGCAGGGCACTCAGACGGAGATGTTTTATTACATGCAATAGCGAGTTCTTTTTTAGGCGCTGGTAATTTTGGAGATCTAGGTAGTAATTTTCCCTCTAATCAAAAAAAATATAAAAATATTAGTTCGGAATTTTTTGTCAACCAGTCTAAAAAACTTTTGATTGAAAATGGATGGAAAATTTTATATGTAGATACTACAATCATTGCTCAAAAGCCACGCTTGAGCAAATTTGTAGAAGCCATAATTGATAATTTATCTAAAATTCTACTCCTTGATAGAGATTGCATAAATTTGAAAATAACTTCTACAGATTCTGTTGGATTCATAGGAAATTCAGAAGGAATTGCTGCTCAGTCAATTGCAACGATTGCAAAAATATAGGAAAATAAATTCTTATGAAAATATATAATTCTTTAAGTAGAAAAAAAGAAATTTTTGAACCTTATGACCCACAACGAGTTTATATGTATATTTGTGGTGTTACAGTGTATGATCATTCCCACTTAGGACATGCCCTTAGTAGTATAGTTTTTGACGTACTTTATAGGTATTTAAAATATAAGGGTTACAGTGTAAAAAAAGTGCAAAATTTTACTGACATCGATGACAAAATAATTAATAAAGCATTACAAGAAAAAACATCATCTGAAGTAATTTCCGAAAAATATATTAAGTCTTTTTTTCAGTCAATTGATGGTCTTAATGTATTAAGATCTGATTCACATCCAAGAGCTACTGAAGATATGGAAGAAATTATTAATTTTATTAAGGATTTAATCGATAAGGGTTATGCTTATGAATCATCTGGATCAGTTTATTTTAACGTAAAAAAATTTGACGATTACGGTAAACTTAGTGGCAATATACACAATGAAGAGTATAAATCATCAAGAGTTGATAAAAATCATAGTAAAAAACATACTAATGATTTTGCTCTATGGAAAATATCTAATGCTGGGGAACCATTTTGGGATAGTCCCTGGAGTAAGGGTAGGCCTGGTTGGCATATTGAATGTTCAGCAATGGTAAAGAAGCATCTTGGTGACCAGATAGATATTCATGGTGGAGGAATGGATCTTATTTTTCCTCATCATGAGAATGAAATTGCTCAAAGTGAATGTTTTTCCTCAAAAAAACCATTCGTTAAGTATTGGATGCATAATGGTATGTTGAGAGTTAAGGGAGCGGAAATGAGTAAGTCACTAGGAAATACATTTAGCATAAATGAGGCCCTGAAACGATTTAGTTCTGACGCAATTAGACTATGGATATTACAAACACACTATAGAACAAATCCATTACTAGATTTAGATTTAATTAAATCAACTGAAAAATCTCTTACACGCTTAAGATTAATAAACTCAGAATTAAAAGCTAAACCTGAACTCAAAAAAATGAATTTCATCAGTTTTAAACAAAGATTTATAGAATCTATGGATGATGACTTAAATACTCCTAAAGCAATAGCAACTATATTTGATTTAGCAAAAATGATTAATAAATCATCATCAACACATGACGTTAGCGAAGGGTTGATTTTGTTCAGAGAACTTTCAAGTATTTTAGGATTAAATTATAAGAAATTAATAAAAGATAAAGTTGCTAATGATGTAAATATTAACGAAATTGAACAAATGATTGAAGAAAGAAATCAAGCTAGGTCAGATAAGGACTGGAAAGAGGCTGATTTAATCAGAGATAAACTGCTTGAGTTAGGTATTGAAATAACTGATACCACGGAAGGAACCAAATGGAAGAAGTAGTTTTATCCTCCGAATCTTACATTTAGTATAGCAATACCCACAAATATAACAGCTAATATAATAGTTAATCTAAAGAGTAATTGCTCTAAACCTCGCCTTGATCTAAAAGTACTTGTAGCTTCACCAAACAGCGATGAGCCTGAACCTCTAGCTTGTAAAAGCAAAACCGCAATAAGAGACGTTGCTATTATGATAAGTAATATACTAAACATTATTATTCCTTTACAAAATATTATACCTGTAATTAACTAAGTTTACTAATAATAAGTTGACTTGCTTCTGAAGCATTTGCTTGTCCTTTAGTAGCTTTCATTACTTGTCCTATCAAAAATTTCAATGATGCTTCTTTACCATTTTTATAGTCATTTACAGCTTGTTTATTTTTATCAATAATTTCATCTATTATAGGTGACAGTGAATCAGAGCCTGAAATCACTTCAAAACCTAAATCTTTGATCAGGCTAATTGGATCTTTGCCATCATGATACATTATTTCAAATACTTTTTTGGCTGCGTTATTATTTATTTCTCTATTCCTAAATTTTTCTACCAACTTAAATAAATTTGATGGTGTGATTTTAGTTTCATCAATACTTTTTTTACCTTCAAGATTCATAAGTCTTGTCATTTCACCAATAATCCAGTTAGCTACCTCTTTTGCTATAGAATGTCTCTCTGAGTTACTTTTATATGTAGCATTGTTGCATACCTCTTCATAATATTTTGCAGTAGATAAAGAAGTTGTAATTAATTGAGAGTCATATTCTGATAAACCCCAATATTCTTTAAATCTATATCTCATCTTAGATGGTAGTTCTGGCATAGAGTCGCTAATTTTTTTTATCCATTCATCTCCTATCTCTAATGGAGGTATGTCTGGTTCTGGAAAAAATCTATAATCGTGTGCTTCTTCTTTACTTCTTTGTGAAATTGTAATTCCTTTTTCATCATTCCAGCCTCTGGTTTCTTGAATAATTCTTTCTCCTTTATTTACCATTTCTATTTGTCGTTTTATTTCATAATCGACTGCCCTTGTAACAGCCTTAATTCTATTCATATTTTTTACTTCAACTTTAGTATTCATCTCCTTACTACCTTTTGGTCGAATACTAATATTAGCATCACATCTGAAAGACCCTTCTTCCATATTTGCAGTTCCTACTTCTATGTATCTTATAATTTGTTGAAGTGAATTGATATATGACTCAACTTCTTCCGAATTACTTAAGTCTGGTTCTGTGACAATTTCCATTAGTGGAGTCCCTGACCTATTTATATCAACCAGAGAATATGAGTCTGAATCATTAGAACTTGGATAATGAATAAGTCTAGCTACATCTTCTTCCATGTGAACTCTATTAATTCGGATTTGCTTTCCTTTGTTATCAAGCTCTAGTGTACCTTTTGTAGCAATTGGATGATCTAATTGGGTAATTTGGTAACCTTTCATTAAATCTGGGTAAGTATAATTTTTTCTATCAAATTTTGTGAGTTTTGTTATTTTACAATTGAGTGCCAATCCTATTCTAATAGCGTACTCTACAGCTTTTTTATTCACCACGGGTAGTGTACCAGGTAATGCCATGCTTACAGGATCAACAATAGAGTTAGGCTCAGCATTTTGGTATTCTGCACTAGAATTACTAAACATTTTACTTTTTGTTTTGAGTTGAACGTGTGTTTCAAGCCCAATCACTGCTTCGTATTCCAAATATTTTCTCCTAAATAAATCTGCTCAATCTTATATTAATTTATTAAATTTTAATATATTATATCTATCAATAATTTTATATTGACTACCAACTAGGAAATCAATAAAATTTAAGTATAAATATAAATTTAGTAGCTTTTGGTGAAAATTTGACAAATAAAAAGACAATTTCAAGAACTTCTGATCTATCTAACGACGAATATCAATGGGGTTTTACTACTGAAGTCGATACTGAGTTAGCTCCTAAGGGTTTAAATGCTGACATAGTTAGATTGATTTCATCAAAAAAACAAGAACCAAAATGGTTGCTTGATTGGCGAATGCATGCATATGAAAATTGGACCAAAATTAACAAATCTGAAGGTGAACCTGATTGGGCAATGATTGATTACCCTGGAATAGATTATCAAGATATTTATTACTATGCTGCACCTAAGTCAACAACTGACTCTCCAAAGAGTCTTGATGAAGTTGATCCTGAAATGCTAGCAACTTTTGAAAAGTTAGGAATTCCACTAAATGAGAGGGAAAAACTTGCTGGAGTTGCTGTAGACGCTGTATTTGACTCAGTATCAGTCGCAACAACTATGGAAGATAAATTGAAAGAACTAGGTATCATATTTTGTTCTTTCAGTGAAGCTGTTAAAAATCACCCGGACTTAGTAAAAAAATATCTTGGTTCAGTAGTGCCTTTTTCTGATAATTTTTTTGCAGGACTAAATTCTGCTGTATTTAGTGATGGGTCTTTTGCATACATCCCCCCAGGGGTAAGGTGCCCTATAGAATTGATGACCTATTTTAGAATTAATACCGAGGGCTCCGGTCAGTTTGAAAGAACTCTAATAGTAGCTGACAAAGGCTCTTATGTTTCATATTTGGAAGGTTGTACTGCACCTTTTAGAAAATCTCATCAACTTCATGCTGCTGTAGTAGAATTAGTAGCCTTAGAAGGCGCAGAGATCAAATATTCAACAATTCAAAACTGGTTTCCTGGTACACCAGAAGGAGAGGGTGGGGTTTATAATTTTGTGACAAAAAGAGGTAGAGCAGAAAAAAATGCAAAAATTTCATGGACTCAGGTTGAAACAGGTTCAGCTATTACATGGAAATATCCCAGTGTTATATTAAAGGGAGATAACTCGGTTGGTGAGTTCTACTCAGTTGCGCTTGCCAATAATCACCAACAAGCAGATACAGGGACTAAAATGATACATCTCGGGAAAAATACTAAATCAACAATAGTATCAAAAGGTATATCTGCTGGAAAAGGCAACAATACTTACAGAGGTCAAGTTCAGATTATGCCAGGTGCAGAGAATGCTGTAAATCACACTATATGTGATTCATTATTGGTAGGGGACCAATGTGGAGCTCACACAGTTCCTTATATTGAGGTGAGAAACCCTACGGCTAGGTTAGAACACGAAGCCTCAACATCTAAAGTTAGCGAAGACAAATTATTTTATCTTATGTCCAGAGGTCTATCTGAGGAAGAAGCTCACCACATGATTATAACTGGATGGAGTAGAGACGTCATTAGAGAATTACCATTTGAGTTTGCCGTCGAAGCATCTCAGCTTCTAAAAGTATCCTTAGAAGGTGCTGTTGGATAAAATATATTAGATTAGAAACCAAAAACATACTTGAAAGAGAAATTATGTTAAATGTAAAAAATTTATGTGCATCTGTTGAAGATGTAGAAAATTCTCAGATACTGAAAGGTGTTAACCTTGAAGTAAATGCCGGAGAAATTCATGCAATAATGGGGCCAAATGGCTCAGGTAAAAGTACTTTTTCTAATGTACTGATGGGAAGACCTGATTATGAGATTACCGATGGTGAAATAATTTTTAATGGTGAGGATATAGTTGATTTACCTGTGGATGAACGTTCGCATAAAGGTTTATTTCTTGCCTTCCAATATCCTGTTGAAATACCGGGAGTAAGACCATGGCAATTCCTTAAGGCGTCCCTAGATGCCAAGTCCGAATACCTTGGAGAATCTAAAATGTCAGTTAGAGATTTTTCTAAATTATTTGATGAAAAGGTAAAAGCTTGTGGAGTAAACCCAGATTTAATTAAAAGATCATTGAATGACGGTTTTTCTGGTGGAGAGAAAAAAAGGAACGAGATGTTGCAGCTAGAAATACTAAGGCCTCAATTAGCTGTACTTGATGAGACGGATTCAGGATTGGATGTAGATGCTTTGAGAATTGTTGCTGATGGAGTAAATTCTATGCGGTCACCTGACAGATCTTTCATTATTGTTACTCACTATCAAAGATTATTAAATTATATAAAGCCAGATATTGTACATATATTGATTGACGGGAAGATTGTAAAAACTGGAAAAGCAGATTTAGCGCTTGAAGTTGAAAAAAATGGATATAAGGATTTTCTGTAAATATAATGTCAAATAATATAACTCAAAATATTAAAATATATGAAGAAATGTTTAAACACATAATTCGTGATGAAACATGCAGAGAGTTAGATACGGCTAGAAAAAAATCTTGGGATTTTTTTTCTAGTACAGGATTTCCCACTTCAAGAAAAAAGAATGAATTATGGAAATATACTAACTTAAATCCGATACAAAAAAATAATTATGAACTTGATTTCATAGATGAAAATACTCTAGTTCATATAAATGATAAAGATTTACCAATTCAGGATATTTGGAACAATATTATTTTTATAAATGGTAAATTATCCAAAAGGTTATCTGATAATGTTTTTGAAGATGGTGTAAATTTTTATGATTTGTCAGATATAAGACAGGATAAAAACTTGGCATCTAAAGTATCGAAAATTGCAAAACCAATTGAACATAACTTTGTCGCCTTAAATTCTGCTATTTTTCAGGATATAGCTTTCATAAAAATATCTTCTCAAACTAGTCAACCTGTAAATATCGTTAATATTATTTCTGATGATAATAAACAAAAAATTGTATTACCAAGAATTTATTTTGAAGTTGAAGAAAATGCAAATGTTGAATTAATTGAATCATATATTAATTTTTCTGAAATTACTCAATTAGTTATTCCAGTTACTGAGATAAAATTAAATCCTAAATCATCCTTAAATCATTTTAGAATTCAATCAGAAAACGAAAAGACTTTTCACATTGCAACAACTAGAGTTTCTCAGGAATTAGATTCTAAATTTTCATCTGTAAGTTTTGCCACTGGTGCTTCTATAGGTAGAAATGACATACTAACTCACTTAGAGGGTCAAGGTTCAGAGTCTGACTTAAAAGGTATTTATATAACCCATGGCGAACAACAACAAGATCATGAAATAAGTACAAATCATAAATCACCAAATTGTTCATCAAACCAATTTTACAAAGGCATATTATCAGGGAAATCTCGTGCTGTATTTAGTGGGAAAGTTATAGTTGCCAGGGATGCTCAAAAAAGTACAGCTAATCAAAAAGACTTAAATCTGATGCTTTCATATGGTGCTGAAATTGATGCTAAACCATCCTTGGAGATATATGCAGATGACGTTGAATGCGCACATGGAGCAACAGCTGGACATGTTGATAAAAACTCATTATTTTATTTATTATCAAGAGGAATTAGTGAATTTGAAGCAAAAAGTATGTTGGTCAGGGGATTTGCTGAGGAAATGCTAGAAGAATTTAATCATGAGGAATTAAATGATTTTGTTAGTGATTTGATTAATATAAAAATACCACTCGTTTTGAGTGAATCTGACACGATTGGAACTGCATGAATAACCTACATATAGATAGGATAAGATCTGATTTTCCTATACTTTCAAGAGAAATAAATGGTAACAAACTTGTTTATCTTGACAATGCTGCAACTACTCAAAAACCAAATTCTGTAATAGATTCTATCAGTGATTTTTATAAAAATACTAACTCAAATGTTCATCGTGGTATTCACTCTTTATCAATTGAATCTACTGAAGCTTACGAATTAGCTAGAGAAAAAATTGCTAAATTAATTAATTCTCCATCCTCTGAAACAGTGATATGGACAAGAAATACAAGTGAATCAATTAATTTAGTTGCTTTTACATGGGGAGAAAAAAATATCTCTTCTGGAGATAATATAGTAATAACTCCAATGGAACATCATTCTAATATAGTGCCATGGCAACAAATAGCAAAAAAGAAGAATGCTGAAATTAGATATTTACCTATGACTAAAGATGGGAAAATAGAACTTAGCAATATTTCTAAAATAATTGATTCGAAAACTAAAATCGTTTCCTTAACTCATATTTCTAATGTTTTAGGGACCATTAATCCTGCAAAAAAAATTACAGAAATTGCTCATAAAAACGATGCGGTAGTTCTACTTGACGCAGCTCAAAGTGTTCCACATATGCCCGTTGACGTTATTGAATTAGATGTTGATTTTTTGACTTTTTCTATGCACAAAATGATGGGTCCTACAGGAATTGGAATATTATATGGTAAGAAGCATATATTGAATGAAATGCCACCTTATATGTTTGGTGGAGATATGATATTAGAGGTTAGCTATGAAAAAGATGCTAAATGGAATAGTCTTCCATATAAATTTGAAGCTGGTACACCAAATTTTGCTGATGCAGTCGCCTCAGGAGTAGCTGTAGATTATATGAATCAAATAGGTCTAGAAAATATTTGGCAACATGAGAAGAAAATTACTGAATATGCAATGAATAAATTGTCAGAGCTAAAAAAAATTCATATCCTAGGATCACTTGATTCTAACGATAGAGGTGGAGTAATTTCATTCTATCATCAAGACATTCATCCTCATGATCTTGGAACAGCTTTAGATCAAAGAGGTATAGCTATTCGTACAGGACATCATTGTGCTATGCCCCTTGTTAGAAGTTATGATATAGTTGCTGCTGCTAGAATAAGTTTTTATATTTATAATACATTTGAAGAAATTGATATTTTTATATCTTCCTTAAAAGAGATTGAAGGATATTTTACTAAATGATTAGCCCAATGGGAGGATTAGATGGTCTAGATGATTTATATGAGGCAATAATTCTAGACCATTATCACAATCCAAGAAACAAAAATTTTATAGAAAATCCTGATTTTGATGAAGAAATTAATAATCCATTTTGTGGAGATGAGTTACGAATTCAAGCAAAAATTATTGATGACAAGATAAAGGAAATTTCTGTATCAGGTAGAGGTTGTGCAATTAGTCAAGCGTCAGCTTCATTGCTTGCTGAGTATGCTGAAGGGAAAAAAATCAATGAAATTTTTCATGCAGTTGACATTGTAAGAAGTATGTTAAAAGGTGAAGAAATTTCAGAAGAAGATAGAGACAATATAAAAGATATTGATGCCCTTGAAGGAGTAAGGAAATTTCCTATCAGAATTAAGTGTGCATTACTAGGTTGGACAGGTTTCTATGATCTTATTAATGCTAATAGGGGTTATTCTTAAACCATTCCACAGTTTGCTTTATTCCTTCATCGATACTGTACTTAGGGCGCCAATTAATTTCTTCTTTAGCCTTAGTAATATCCAAAACTATTTTATTTATGTCTCCAGGACGCGGTTTAGCATGTATAGGAATGTTAGAATATTCACAATATTTTGCTATCAATGAAAATATTTTATTCGTTGAAGTTCCTATGCCCGTACCAATGTTATATGGTCCATGATTATTAGATTGTCCAGATAATATAATTGCATTAATCACATCGTCAATATAAATGTAGTCTCTTTCATTTTTTCCATCCCCATATATTTGAAAATGATTGTTTGATAATATAGCTTTTATGAAAATAGCAACTACCCCTGCTTCACCATGAGGATCTTGATTTGGTCCATATACATTAGCTAATCTCAGAATACTATATCCTATGTTGTAAAGTCTATTATAAATCTTAAGATAATTTTCTATTGAATATTTTGAAGCGCCATACTGAGATAAAGGCATAGCAGGATAACTCTCAATAGCGGGTAAAGTTTCTGGCTCACCATACACAGTGCCTCCAGAAGTTATATATATAAATTTATGATTAATTAAGGTTTTTATTGATTCTAATAAATTGATACTTCCAAGAATATTAACTTTTGCATCATTTAATGGATTTTTTGTCGATGCAGAGACACTAATTTGTGCAGCTAAATGATAAGTAATATTAGGCTTGAAATCCTGTATTAATTTATTAAGGTCATAGTCTAAAATACTTATTTTTTTTAGATGTAAGTTTTTATGTTTGCTTGGAAGGTTACTTTCTTTTCCTGAAGAAAAATCATCAATTGCTAAAATTTCTATATTATTTTCTAGTAACTTTTTAGTAAGGTTAGACCCAATAAATCCCGCAGCTCCTGTTATTAACACTTTTTGTAACATGTTTGACCTAAAATTTAATTAAAATTTCATATATTATTTATATAATAATTCTAATTTATTTTAAACATAAATCAATAATTAGATAATGAAGGATAAATAATTTGAAAAATTTAGATATTATGGTTTCGAGGCACTCAGCTTTTTATAGCCCGCTAATTGCTTGTATAGCAGGCGATTTTTTGAATTCAGAAGGTATTGAAGCAACTTATAATATAGTTAAAGATGGTGGTAACAGCGCTATGGAAGTTGGAAATGGAAATATGGATGTTGCTCAAGCAGCAGTATCTGCAAGTTGGGGACCTTTAGAAAAAGGTGAAAATTTACCCTTTACCCATTTTGCTCAGATCAATAGATTTGATGGTTTTTTTATTCTTGGTAGAGAAAATGATAAAAATTTTTCTTGGGAAAAACTATCAAAATCAAAATTTTTATATGTTCATGGAGGACAACCTGAAGCAATGCTAAGGTATGCTGCTTATAAGGAAAATTTTGATCTTGATAATGTTGATAATATCTTTTCTACAGGCGGAGATCAAATGATGAAACAGTGGAACAGTGGTGAAGGGGAGTATTTTCATGAACAAGGTGCTTTTCCTCAACAACTTGAGCTCGAAGGAAAAGGTTTTTTATTGGCCTCTGTTGGTAAGTCTATTGGGCCTGTTGCTTTTTCTAGTTTAGTATGCCGAAATGATTGGTTACAAACCGATGAATCTATCGCATTTTCCAAGGCATATTCTGCTTCAAGGAAATGGGTAAATACTGCTAATCCACAAGAAGTAGCTTACATTGAAAAAGATTTTTTCCCTGAAATGGATGTTGAATCTATATCTAATGCCATAGATTTCTATCAAAAATTAGGAACTTGGTCTGGAGAAATTGCAATCGAAAAAGATTTATACGAAACAGCCCTAGATGTGTTTGAATTTTCTAATTTAATTAGTAAAAGACATACATATGATGAGGTTGTTTCTCAACCACCAAATTTTTCATAAGTCTTAGGTAGCACTTCTGTCAACATAAATTGTTTTAGTGTTGGTAAAGAATTCAATAGCTGCTTTTCCTTGTTCTCTATTTCCTGAAGAACTTGATTTTAAACCTCCAAATGGGACCTGGGGTTCTAAGCCTGCAGTTTCGCCATTTATTTTTATTACTCCAGCTTCAATTCTTTCTGCAAAATCCATTGATAAGTTAAGATTTTTAGTAAATATAGAAGCACTAAGTCCATATTCAACTGAATTAGCAATGTCTATTGCTTCATCATAATCTTTAGCCTTAATTATTGATAAAACAGGACCAAAAACTTCCTCGCAAGCTATAAAAGAATCATACTCTACATTAGACAAAATTGTAGGTTCTATGAAATTTCCTTTTTCAAAAATTCCTCCACTAATTTTATTCCCACCATGAATTATTTTTGCACCATCTTTTGTTGCCTTATTTATCATATTCTCTATGTTATCTAGTGATGATTTATCTATAACCGGAACAATAATAGATTTTTCATCATTACCAGGGCCTATACTAAGAGACTTAGTTTTCTGTACGAGTAATTCGGTAAATTTGTCCACAATGTCTCCTACCACTATAACCCTTGATGTTGCTGTACATTTTTGTCCAGAATATTTCATGGCTCCTGATATTGTTATTTCAGCTGCTTGATTTAAGTCAGCATCAGGCAGGACAATTACAGGATTTTTACCACCCATTTCCAATTGAAATTTATTTCCATTTTTTGCAGATTTTACAGCAATATCTTTTCCTGTATTAGTTGACCCAGTGAAAGACACAGCATTTACTTTGGGATTATTGATTAATCTTTCTCCAACAGTTCCACCTGATCCTACTACTAAATTAAATACACCTTTTGGTAATTCAATATCATCCCACATTTCTGCTATTAGGGTTGCTATTAAGGGAGTTGTAGATGCAGGTTTCAACACAACGGTATTTCCATAAACTAGAGCGGGTGCCATCTTCCATATAGGTATAGCTAGGGGAAAGTTCCACGGAGTAATCAAACTTACAACCCCTAAGGGAATTTTTTTTGTATATAGCAGTATTTTTGGGTTAACAGAAGGTACTACATCACCAACGGGATTTGACCCTTCAATACCATAATATTGTAATAATGCTACGGCTCTACCTACTTCTCCTTGAGACTCCAACATAGCTTTTCCACATTCACGAGTTATGGATTTGGCAAATTTATCTGAATTTTTTTCTAAATATTTTGCGGCTTTTAATAAATAATTTCCTCTTTCTACTTGGGAAGTAGTTTCCCAAGTTTTTTTTGCTAAATATGCAGAATCTATTCCCTTGTCAGCATCATCAATAGTAGATGATTGAAAGTAACCAATTAAATCATCACTGTCAGCAGGATTAATACTACTTATGGTTTCTTTTGAAGTTGATTCTATCCATTCTCCATTAACATAATTTTTGTACATTTCGGACATTTATTTATTTCCTTTCAATGTTAACTAATACTCTTATAACAGAAATTAATCCATTGTTGGAAAAATATATTTCTATGCATTCTCCAACTATTTATAGGATTATTGTAATCAAAATTTTCGACATTTGGAACGTTTGGATTATCTTTATCTCTAATCGCTTCTTCTGCAAATCTACTTGCTGCGTATTCCGGGTGCCCAATATGCATGAGTAATTTATGATCGGAGGTTTCAAAAATTGTATGCCCTGATTCCTTACCTGTCGCTAAAATATTTATATCTTTACTTTCTGAAGCTTCGTTTAACTCCTCATCATTCATACCTGCAAATCTACTTTGAGGGCATAAAAATTTATCATCAAGAGCATTCATAATTTCATGTCCAGGATCTAAATTATCTAATTCATATAAACCAAATAATTTTTTTTCAAAATTTGATTTTTTAATTCCTGATATATAACCGAGTGCAAATCCTCCCCAGCAAATACCAAGAGTACTTGGAGTATTTTTTCTAGAGTCACTAACTATATCCTTAAATTCTTCCCAATATTCAACTTCTTCAAATCTTAAATGCTCTACTGGAGCACCTGTGACAATTAATCCATCTAAATGACTATCTTTTATGGTATCCTCGTAAGTTTTATATAATTCATCTAGATGTCCAGGCGCCCAAGTTTTATATTTATGAGATTCAAGTTTAATCCATATTGGCTCTATTTGTAGTACAGATAAACCTAATGGATGAATTATATTGAATTCATATTTTTCACCAATTGGCATGATATTTAATATACCAATTCGGAGCGGCCTAATATCTTGCCGCTCCGCTTTTTCTACAGGTATCCATCGAACTGAGCTTCGCTCTAATGCATTTATAGCGTGATAGTCTGATGGTAAAACTAAGGTCATTTTTTTATCTTATGATTTTATTTTATTTATTGCTTGATCAAAATCTTCAATAATGTCATCTAT
>CEUQ01033154.1_pt1 | contig 29826 bp, 23 predicted proteins | sample 361491 | NCBI WGS metagenome assembly CEUQ01 (sample SAMEA2622796, study PRJEB7988) | marine metagenome | biome: marine biome (ENVO:00000447); feature: marine epipelagic mixed layer (ENVO:xxxxxxxxx); material: "saline water (ENVO:00002010), including plankton (ENVO:xxxxxxxx)" | depth 120 m | reverse complement strand
TTTGTTAGTTGTTGTATTGATTCTAAATATTGGCTATAACCTGAAGCTTCTCCAGATGCTTGCATTTCAGCCATTGCATTTATTAATAATAAAATTGTTTTATTAAGATATTCAATAATTTTGATTTGCTCTTTTTTTGCTAAATTTATTTGTCCTTGCTCAAAACCATTAATAGTCTTCACTAAATAATTAAATATTTGACTAAATGTTTTTGAGATTTCTGGTGTAATATGAAAACTTTTTGTTGATAAATCAGAAATTTGAATAAATACACTTTTATATTGTTGCAGAATAATATTTTCTTTTGATGTTATTTCTTTAATTTTTGAATCTTTTTTAGATTTTATATTTTTTGATGTTTGTATTATAATTTCTTGTTCATATGACATATCTATTAAATTTTTTATAATTCTAGTATACATCATCAACATTTCAACAGTTGCTTGTTGATTATACTGATCAATAATTTTTTGCATTTGTTCACTCATATTTTGAATGCTATTTTCAATATTTTTAGAACTTTGATTCATGTTGGAGGTGTTATTATCTAATCTTTTTAATACATTGTCTATTTCATTTTTAATATTATTTATTTCTGAGCTATTATTTAATTTTTCAATATCTTGTGCTATTTCTTGATCGATATTTTTCATTAATTTATTTGCATCATCTAATGTTTCTAGCAGATTATTTAAATTTTCATTTTGTTTATTTTCCATTGCATCAATATTTGGATTATTAGAATTTTCATTTATTTTTTCTGTTATATTTTCTTGTAATTTTTGCATTACCTCCATTTTTTTTGTTATTTCATTTAATTTTTGTTCAGCAACTACTTGTTCAAATAATTCAATCATTCTATCCAATTGTTGTTCTAAATCAGTGATTTCAAAATCAAATTTATTTAATTGTTCTAGTGATTTTTCAAAGTCATCATTATTAATAGATTTTTGTAATTCCTCAATTGCTTTCATTAATTCAGAGTCAATAGCATCTTGAAACATTTCTTGTAATTTTTTAATTTTATCACCTAAAGCTTCATTAATTAAATTATTTTTATCATTTAAATCTTCAATTGTTTGCATAGTTTGTTCTAGGTTCTCAATTTTTTGTGATATTTCATTTAATTCTTCTACTATTTTTTGAGTTTCTTGTTGTTGTTCTAAATTTGTTTGTTCTTTTAAAACATCATTGGATACATTTTCATACATGTTTTTAATTTGATCTATTGATTCAATCATTTCTTCAAATGTATCTTCAACTACATTTTGTTCTTGTTCTACTTCAAAATACAATTCTTCTAAACCAGGAAAATATGCTCTAAATACTTCTGATTTTCCAATTCCAGGACCAGTTTTTATATTATTATCTAATGCTTTAATCCAATAAAAAATCTCATCACCTGGGCCTATATTTAGGTCTAATATTTTCCAATTATAATCTATATAATGTTCTAATCTATTTTTATTTGAATTAAGTATAGAAATTTTATTAAGTACAGTATCTTTGTTTAAATAATACGGTTTTAATACATAGTATTCTAGAGTAGCATTATGAATACCAAAATCATCAATTATGTTAATTAATAAATCAATTGTATAATTTTCATTAATCTTAAAATTATTTTGTGGTTTTTTTATATTTACATATGGAGGAAAATCATTAATTATATTTATAAAATATTTTATTTTATTACTCTTATTATTATATATATCAGAGCATATTATTTCAAAATTCGTCGTTTCTGTTACTTCAAAATCAGCATAAATTCTATTACTATCTAATTCCATATATATAGTACTATCATTATTAAAATTAAGTTTTGCTTCATTTAGATTTTTATTAGAGAATCCTTCTAAAATTATTTTTGATCCTTCTAACAACTCAATTGTTGTGATGCTTTGGTTATGTTCTAATTGATTTATATTAGTATAATCAGGAGGTTCTATGATGATTGTCAATTTTTTAATTTCAGGTCTTTCTTGTACATCAATATTTAAAGTATCTGTAATTATTTTATAATCTTTATAGCCTAACACGTTTTTTTTTGAATAATCAGCCCAGATTTTCATATTTTTATTTATATTTTTAAATGTATGCATATAATTTAATTGATTTGTTTTATTAATATTTTTTATAAATATTTTATCATCTATAATCCAATTAAGTGTAATATAATTTGGTAATTCTCCTGTTCCATTAATTATTATTTCTAATTGTTCACCTTTGAAAATAGATCTATTATTTTCAAGATTATTAAACTTCAATTTGAATGGAAATGGTCTAATAAAATCTTTATTTTTATTTACTATTCTAGTAAATGCATCATTATATTCATTAGATAGTATTATCAATGAGCTAAAAATAGCACTCAATAATATTAGTATATATATTTTTATTTTTGGAAAATAAAATTTAATATTTTTAATTTTTATTTCTTTGATATCTTCTTTTAAGTCTTCAATGGCCTTTACTGTTAAATCATAATATTTATCATTGGGTTTATATTGTGCATAAATCTGTAAAACATTTATTAATCGATCTTTAATAGGAAGTTTATTGATTAATTCTTTAGCTAAATCTTGGTGGTTTGAATTATTCCATAAATTATATTTATGAATTATAATTTTAAACATTAAAAATATGAAGCTAAAGATACAAATTATTAAAAATGTATTAAATATTTTAACTTTAATTAATGAACTTAAATAAGCATCTTTTTCAATTTGTGTAATTACAATTAAAGATGCTGCTATGATTATAGAGCAATTTAATATTGAATTAAAAATATTATGTTTTATTTTTTGGTAAAAATATGAATTTATAAATTTTTTTATATATTCCATTTTATTGACTTAAAGCAAATACTAAAATATTAGTACCCATTTTGAGGGCTTGCATTCTTTTTTCTACACTTAATTTTTTCCCTGTTATCCTTTGATGTTCTTCATTTGATTCCCATCCATCTCCCAAATCACTTTCTAAAGTATATAATACTATTATTTTTTCATTATGGAACAAAGCTAATGCTTTTGGTTTTTTATTATCATGTTTATGAATTTTTGGTAATCCATCAGTTATTTGATAATAAGATTTAAATATATTATGTTCATTAGATAATTCAACCCAGTCCTTTTCGGGAAATACTTTTTTTATTTCTGGAAAGAAAGTTTTATCAAAATTATAATTATCATCTACATGAAGGAAACCTCCATTTAATAAATGAGTTCGCAATGCTTGAATTTCATTAGATTTTAATTTTAGACCTTGCCATCCATTTCCTCGAAGTTCTCCATGCCCTGTCATATAAATATATTTAGTTTTAAAAAAATTATTGCTTCCAATTTTAACTTTTAATTCTACATCCCTATTAACAGGCATTATTGGTATATTGGTATTTTCATTAATAAAATCTATTAATTCTGATAATGCAGTTTGATCAGAGTTCCAATCTCCTGGCTCATATTTAATAAGCCCTATTTTAAAATTAGAAATTTTATTTTGATAACTTTCTCCCCTAATAATAGATATACAAATTATAATTGGGATAATTCCTTGTACTATAATTCTCAAAACCATATTTTAAATTAAATTAATTAGTATTATTTTAAAAGAACTGAAAAGTTTATTTTAGAATTGTATGAATAAATATATTTTAATACTTTTAGTTTTATGGAATTTTTCCTTTGCATATCGAAATGAGTGGTCTACTACTCCAATAGATAATTTTATTAATAATTATTTTAAAAGGATGACTTTTAGAGAACCTTTATATTTAATTCCATATGATTTAAAATTTGGATTTTTTAATTATGGAGGAAAAGATTATTTTAAAAATGCTATAAAGGGAAATTTTGATTTAGATTCAAATCCAATAATATTAGATAATAAAGATATTGATAATTTGTTTATATCTTCAATTAATTCTAGAACTGGTTTTTTTATTGAACTTGATATAATGAAGTATAATTTATTAGAAAGATTATATCACCAGAATTTAATTGATTTACATATTGGAACTGGTGTTAGATATTCGAATATTTTATCTAATCCAATTGCCCCAATTTATATTCAAAATACAAATAATAATACAAATTATCGTTTTAGACCTTCAATAATTGATGGATTTATCAATTTATCTTCTATCATTCAATATTCACCTAAATTTTATTTTTATAGCTATTATTCTTTTGGTCTTAGTTATGCATTTATTTATGAATCATTAAGTCAAAAAAAATATATCAGTGGAACCGGTTTTAATGAAAATGTATCTATTGGTTATAAGTATCTTATAAAAAGAGATGCTTTACCTTATAATTATGCAATTGGTTTAGAGTTTCGAATAGGAAGAACTTATATTAATGAAATACATGATGATAAAAATGAGACCCCAATCATTGCCTTAGATATGAATAAAATAGGTTTATTTTTTACATTTGGTACTGTATTTGGTGGAAAAGAAACAAGAGGTGATAAAGCATATTCAATGATGTTAGATAAAGATTATATCAATGCTGCTAATAAATTTAAACAATTTTTAAATGTATATAATTATAATTTTAGACATGATGAAGCAAAAAAAATGTTAAATTTTTGTTATACTCAAATTCCTTATCAATATTTTGATATGGCAGTTTCATTATTTAATGATTCTAAATATGATGAATCTTTAATTAATTTTAATCGTGCAGAACAAATTGCAGATCCTGAATTAATTTTAGAAATTGAATCATACAAAAGAGATATTGCACAACACATTATCAATCAAACTAATGATAATTTAGATAAAAATACCTTTTCTAAATCAATGAACAGTTTAGATAAAGCACGTAAAATATCACCATATTTATGGTCTAAAACTGATCAAGTTGAGGCAAAGATTTTAATTAAAAAGGGTGACATTTTAAATAATCTGAATAATTATTATGGAGCTATTGACTATTATAAAGAAGCACTTGAATTAGATCCAAGATTATTTGCTCAAATAAATGATAAGTATACGGAGTTAGTGATAAATATTTTAAATGATATCAATGATACTACAAATCCTAATGAATTAAAATTAGTAAAAGATTATCTTAACATTATCATAGACTTAAAACCTCAATCTAGAGATTTCTTTAATAAATTTATTATTGAGATAAATCAAAAATTATCTAATTATGAGAGTAGTATAACAAAATTCAATTTGAAAGAATATGTTGCACAAAAAAAACAAACTAATTCAATTGTTTTATCAAATCAAATTACAATTGGTATGACCATGAATGAAATTGAATTAATTTTAGGGATACCTACTTCAACTGTGATAGAAGGAGAATATGAATTATGGATTTATCATCTATCTAATACGGAATTTTCCACTTATTTCTTCAAAGATTATATACTTATGAAAATAGATTAATTATTTTTCTTTCAATTTAAAAAACCAAATTTGAGAGTTTCCTTCTTCATTAAAAATGTTACCTGCGCCTAAATAGGAATCTGCATTTTTATTATCTTCTGTTTTTATTATTATATCATATAATTGATTTGAAGTTTTCTCCATATTTAAATATTTGGTATTAAAATCTATTCGGTTTATCTCATTACCTATTGAGTCAGTTTTAATTAAAAACGAATTATATCTTTTTGTTTCTTTATTAATTAATGAATATCCAGTTATAATATATTCATTTTTTTTATTTCTCTCGATATCATATGCTACTTCATTTGTATGATTACCAAAACTTTGAATCCATTCCTCTTGACCATCATATGTTAATTTTATTATTAATATATCATAACTATGATTCTCATTTTTAGTAGTATTTCCAACTGCTATTATGCCATTTTTAGTATTTTTAATATCATAGATTCTATGATATTTTTTATCATTCAAATAATTATATTGCCATAATATTTGTCCTTTTCGATTAATTTTTGAGATAAATAATTCCTTATTTTTTTGTCCTGAAACAATTAAATCATTATTAGGTGTAGCAATCATATTATTTGCAAAATTACAATTTAGATTTGATAAATAAGAAAACCATTTTTCATTACCATAATCATCAATTTTTAATAAAAGAACCCCATTATTTGATATTTTTGTATGACCTAAAATCCAATATTCATTTTCATTTATTTCTACTATGGAATAACCCTTACTATCATTATTTAAGGGGCCATAGCTTTTTTCCCAAATCATATTCAAATTTTGATCAGTTTTAACTACATAAATTCTGTTCCATTCATCATTATTTTCTTTATTATAGCCAATAAATAAAAAATGATTATTTTGTAATTTGATGCCTGAAATTATATAATTATTTTTTGAACCTATTTTTACTTTATTTTTTATTTGACCTTTTTCATTTAAAATAACTACCAATCCTTTTTTATTTATTTTTTTTTCATCAATGGTATTTGATACAATATAGTATAAAGAATCAGCTATTAATTTGAAAGTTGTATGGTTTGAATCAAATAAAAACTGTTTATTGAAATCAATTTTTTGACAAAAGATAATATTTAATATTATTGTTATGAAAATTATATGTTTCATAATAAAAATTTAATAAACTATATCAATGAAAATGTACATTTTATTTATTATTACAATTATTATTTCGCTATCATTATTTTTAGCATTTTCAAAACCATCTAAAATTAATTTAAATATAGGAGATCAAGCTCCTTATTTTGAATTATATAATTATGATGATAAACTCATTACATTAAATCAATATAAGGGAAAAAATCTCGTTATATATTTTTTTCCAAAAGCATTTACTCCAGGGTGAACTAAACAGGCTTGCGGGTTCCGTGATCAATATAATATTTATAAAGAGAATAATATTGAAGTATTAGGAGTAAGCTATGATAGTAAATCATCTCAAAAAAAATTTTCTAAAAAATATAATTTAACATTTCCTCTATTATCAGATCAGGATGGAGCTGTTTCTAAATTATATGGAGTTGATACTTATTTCTTCCCTAAAAGAGTTACTTTTTTAATTAATAAAGATGGTGTAGTTTTTGATATCATTAAAAATGTCAGCTTAAATAATTATGCTGAAAGAATCATTGAAACTTTTAAAAAAAATAATTTAATAAATATTGAAAAATGATTAAAAATAGAACTCATACATGCGGAGAATTATCTGAGAAATTTGTTGGAGAAACAGTTATACTTAATGGTTGGATTTCAAAGGTACGTGATTTAGGTAGTGTTATATTTGCAGATTTAAGAGATCGATATGGTAAAACTCAATTAGTTTTTAATGCTGATTATAGTAAGAAATCATTTGATATTGCTAAAAAATTAAGCTTAGAAGATGTTATTGGTATTGAGGGTAATGTTGTTTTAAGGCCTGATGAGGCAAAAAATAAAAAAGTTCTTACTGGGTTAATAGATATTGAGGTTACTAACCTTATAATTTATAATAAATCTTTAACACCACCATTTGATATTAATGATAGACAATCAGCTATGGAAGACCATAGATTAAAATATAGATATCTTGAACTAAGAACAGATGAATTGCAAAATAATTTAATTATTAGGCATCAAACTTCTATTTTAGTTAGAAATTTTTTATCTGATTATCAATTTGTTGAAATTGAAACTCCAATTTTAATGAAATCCACACCTGAAGGAGCTCGTGATTTTTTAGTGCCGAGTAGACTACATAAAGGAAAATTTTATGCATTACCTCAATCTCCTCAAACTTATAAACAATTATTAATGGTTTCAGGGTTTGATAGATACTTTCAAATTGTAAAATGTTTTAGAGATGAAGATTTTAGATCTGACCGTCAGCCAGAATTTACTCAAATAGATATTGAAATGTCATTTATTAATCAACAAGATATTATATCATTAGGTTCTGATTTGGTTAGATATATTTGGAAAAATATACTAGGAATAACATTGGATAAAGATTTTCCTATTTTAACATATGAAGAAGCAATGAATAATTATGGTTCAGATAAACCAGATCTTCGTTTTGAAATGAAATTATTAGATTTCAATCAATATATATTAGAATCACAATTTAATACTTTTAAAACTATATTAGAATTAGGAGGTATTGTAAAGGCAGTTATTTGTCCAAATGCTGATAATTATTCTAGAAAAGTTATTGATGAATTAACTGAGGAAATGAAAACATATTATGGTGTAAAAGGCTTAGCTTGGTTTAAAGTTAAAAATAATAGTTTTGATGGAGGTATAGGAAAATTCTTTGATCAAAAAAATCAAAAACAGATTATAGCCGATTATAAAATTTCAGATAATTCTATTATTTTCTTAATTGGAGATAATAAGAAAAAAGTTTTACAATCTATGGGAGCATTAAGAATTAAATTAGCAAATCGAGAGAAGTTAATTAAAGATGATATCTGGGCACCTTTATGGGTTGTAGATTTTCCATTGTTTGAAAAAGATGAAAATAGATATAATTCACTTCATCATCCGTTTACTGCCCCTAATCCTGATGATATGCATTTATTAAATAAGGAACCTGCATCGGTTAGATCTTTAGCTTATGATATTGTAATGAATGGTTATGAACTAGGTGGAGGCTCAATTAGAATTCATAGTAGTGATATTCAACAAAATATTTTTGATATACTAGGAATTTCAAAAAATGAAGCTAATGAAAAATTTGGGTTTTTAATGAATGCTTTTAAATATGGAGCTCCTCCTCATGGTGGAATGGCCTTTGGATTTGATAGGATTGTAATGTTGCTTGCAGGATCTAATCAAATTAGAGATGTAATTGCATTTCCTAAAACTACTTCTGCCACTTCATTAATGGACAACTCTCCTTCTAATGTTGATAAAAATCAATTAAATGAATTAGGTCTAGATATTAAATCTAGCTAGTTCACATTTGAATTAAGCATAATTTTACTTAAATTTCAAGGCTTTATAGAAATATGAATTCGCCCTTTTTAGATCTTTTTCTATAAAGGGCTTTTTTAATAATTAAAAAATATGAAAAAAAATTTTAACATAAATACAATAGACCCTTTATCATTTGTTGGACTAAATGATAAAAATATCAAATTATTAGAAAATAATTTTTCTACTAATATTGTTGTTAGAGGAAATAAAGTTAAATTAGACGGAAAAAAGACTGAAGTAGAAATAATATCCAAAATTTTAAATAGTATGTTATATGCTGTAGAAAAAAAAGGATTTATTGATGAATATGATGTTCAAAATTTAATAGATACTGTTAATATAGATTCTGATGTAATATCTGATAATACAATTGATAAAAAAATAATTTTACATACTTATAAAGGAACTGTATATGCAAAAACTAATGGTCAAAAAAAATATTTAAATGCAGTTGAGAATCATGATATAACATTTGCAGTAGGTCCCGCTGGAACTGGCAAAACATACCAAGCTGTTGCTTGTGCTGTGGCTGCATTGAAAAATAAAATTGTTAATAAAATTGTCATTACAAGACCAGCAGTTGAGGCAGGAGAAAGTCTAGGATTTTTACCAGGAGATTTAAAAGAAAAAATAGATCCATATCTTACTCCTTTATATGATGCCTTAAATGATATGATTGAAAAAGATAAATTAAAATTTTTTATTGATAGTAGAATGATTGAAATAGCACCATTAGCATATATGAGAGGCAGAACTTTACATAATTCATTTATTATTTTAGATGAAGCACAAAATGCAACTACTATGCAAATGAAAATGTTTTTAACTCGATTAGGAGTTACATCTAAAGCAATTATAACAGGAGATTTAACACAAATTGATTTACCTAGAAAAAATACATCTGGATTAATTGAGGCAATACGCATTCTAAAAAATATTGATGGAATTGCATGTATGGAATTTGAATCTTCAGATGTAGTTAGGCATAGTTTGGTAAAAGATATTATCAAAGCATATTCAAAAAATGAGGATAAAAATGAATAACACATTTATTTGTGCTTATAAAAGGACACCAATTGGTGCTTTTCAAGGCTCTTTAAGTAAGATTGATGCTACAAAATTAGGTTCAATTGTGATTGAATCAGTTTTACGAGATAGTATGATTAATACAGATAAAATTAATGAAGTTATTATGGGTAATGTCTTGTCTGCCAATCTTGGTCAAGCTCCTGCCAGACAGGCTGCTTTAGGTGCAAATATAAATAAAAATGTAGAGTGTATGACAATAAACAAAGTATGTGGTTCAGGCTTAAAATCTGTTATGTTGGCAGACCAATCCTTAAGATTAGGTAATGCCAAAATTTCAATTGCAGGTGGAATGGAGAATATGAGTTTAGCACCGTATTATCTTGAAAAATCAAGAACTGGGATGGGTTTTGGTAATCAGCAAGTCATTGATTCAATATTAAAAGATGGTTTATGGGATCCATATAGTAATTTTGCTATGGGAAATTGTGGTGAAGTGTTATGTAAAGAAGAAACATATTCTAGAGAGGCTCAAGATAATTATGCAATAGAATCATATAAAAAATCTAATCGAGCAATTAAAAATGAAGAATTTAAGAATGAAATAGAGCCAGTGATTGTTAAGACTAAAAAAAGAGATATTGTTTTTGATATTGATGAAGAACCTCTAAAATTTAGAGAAGATAAAATATCGCAGCTAAGACCAGCTTTTAGCAAAGATGGCACTATCACGGCAGCCAATGCAAGCAGTTTGAGTGATGGAGCTGCAGCTGTTTTATTAGCTTCAGAAGAAGAAGTCAATAAATATACATTAAAGCCTTTAGCAAAAATAGTTGGTCATTGTTCTTTTGCTATGGAACCTTTATACTTTACAAGAGCACCAATTTATGCAATTGAAAAAGTACTTAATCTAACTGGATTAACATTGAATGATATTGATTTATTTGAAATTAATGAAGCATTTTCATGTGTTCCTATGGTTGCAATAGATACCTTAAAAATACCATCAGACAAAGTGAATGTAAATGGTGGGGCTGTTTCAATGGGGCATCCTATAGGGGCATCAGGTACAAGAATATTAGTAACACTTTTAAGTGCATTAAAATACAGAAAATTAAAATATGGATTAGCAGCAATTTGTATTGGTGGTGGAGAAGCTTCTGCAATGATTGTTGAAAATTATGAATGATATGGATAAGCATTTTAAAATAGCAGTTATTGGTTCTGGCACTATGGGTAATGGTATTGCTCATGTTTTTGCACAATCAGGATTTAATACATTATTAGTTGATATTGATGAAGCTCAACTTAAAAAAGCATTATCTACAATAGAAAACAATTTAAAAAGACAAATCAATAAGGGTATCATATCTGAATCTAATAAACAGAATATTTTAAATAATATTTCAATAAATACTGATATTAAACTTTGTAGAGATATGGATTTAGTTATAGAAGCTGTTCCTGAGAAATATGATTTAAAAGTTTCAATATTTAAAAATCTTGATGCTATATGTAAAGAGTCAACTATTTTAGCTAGTAACACATCATCAATCTCAATATCTAATTTAGGAAATCAAACAAACAGGCCTAAAAATATTATTGGAATGCATTTCATGAATCCTGTTCCAATAATGAAATTAGTTGAAGTTATTAAAACTATTCATACCTCTAAGGCAACAATAGATACAGTAGTTGATTTAGCTGAAAAAATAAAAAAAATTCCCGTTGAATGTAATGATTATCCAGGTTTTGTATCAAATAGGATACTAATGCCAATGATTAATGAAGCAATTTTTTGTTTAGAGCAAAATGTAGCAAAAAAAGAAGCAATTGATGATATTATGAAACTTGGTATGGCTCATCCTATGGGTCCTTTAGAGTTAGCTGATTTTATTGGATTAGATGTTTGTTTAGATATTATGGAAGTTCTTTGGGTAGGTTTTAATGATTCAAAGTATAGACCCTGTACTCTTTTGAAAAAGATGGTATCGAGTGGTTTATTAGGTAGAAAATCAGGAAGGGGTTTTTATACTTATGATTGATTTTAATTTATCAGAAGAACAAGTTCTTATACAGAAAACAGCAAGAGAATTTGCAAAAAATGAATTACTTGAAGGTGCCATAAAAAGAGATGAAACAAAAGAGTGGCCCAAAGAACAGGTTGAAAAAATGTCTAAATTAGGTTTTTTAGGTATGATGGTAGATCCAAAATGGAACGGTGGTGGAATGGATTCAATTTCATATGCAATTGCGATGGAAGAAATTTCTGCAATAGATGCATCTGCATCAGTTATTATGTCTGTTAATAATTCTTTAGTATGTTATTTGATTGAGCATTTTGGTAATGATTTTCAGAAAGAAAAATATTTAACTAAGTTAGCATTAGGAGAAAAACTTGGTGCATTTTCATTGTCTGAACCTCAATCTGGTTCAGATGCATCGAATATGATTACCACAGCTGTTAAAGATGGAAAAAATTATATCATAAATGGTATTAAAAATTGGGTTACTAATGGTATTAATTCAGATTTAGTTTTAGTATTTGCTATAACTGAAAAAGATATTGGACATAAAGGCATCTCATGTTTTATTGTTGAAAAAGGCATGGATGGATTTGAGTGTGGTAAACCTGAGGATAAATTAGGCATTCGTTCATCAGACACATGTGAACTTTATTTTGATAATGTGCAAGTTCCTTTAGAAAATAGGATAGGTAAAGAAGGGGAAGGGTTTAAAATAGCACTTTCTACCTTGGATGGTGGGCGTATTGGGATTGCATCTCAAGCATTAGGTATTGCTCAAGCCTCACTTAATCATTCTATTAATTATTCTAAAGAAAGAGAACAATTTGGGAAACCTATTTCATCTAATCAAGCAATTCAATTTAAACTTTCAGACATGGCAATGGAAATAGAAGCTGCTAGATTATTAATTTGGAAAGCTGCATGGGCTAAAGATAATCATCAAAATTTTGGTGTACTTGCTTCAATGGCTAAGGTATATTCTTCCGAGGTTGCTATGAAAGCATCTACACAGTGTGTTCAGATTCATGGAGGTTATGGATATATAAGAGAGACAGGAGTTGAAAGATTAATGCGGGATGCAAAAATTACACAGATATATGAAGGAACTTCAGAAATTCAAAGACTTGTTATAGCAAGATCTTTATTATAAGGATGGATATTTTATGAAATTATTTAAAGAATTAAATTCACGAGGTCATGAACAAATTGCTTTTTTTAATGATCCATATTCTGGTTTAAAAGGTATTGTAGCAATTCATAATACCACTTTAGGCCCTGCACTTGGCGGATGTAGAATGTGGAATTACAAGAGTGAAGAAGAAGCTATCATAGATGTATTACGATTATCAAAAGGAATGACTTACAAAGCATCAATTGCTGGATTGAATTTAGGTGGTGGAAAAGCTGTTATTATAGGAAATTCTAAAAAAGATAAAACAGAAAAGTTATTTAGATCATTTGGTAGATTTGTAGAAGGTTTAGGTGGACGATATATTACAGCTGAAGATGTTGGAACAAATATTCATGATATGGAAAATGTTAAAATAGAAACAAGTTATGTGACAGGAATATCTAAATCATTAGGAGGAAGTGGAGATCCTTCTCCCGTTACCGCATTTGGTGTATATATGGGGATGAAAGCTAGTGTAAAAGAAAAGCTAAACAAAAACTCTTTAAAAGGTTTAAGTATTTCTGTGCAAGGTCTTGGCCATGTTGGTACTCATTTAGTTGATTATTTATCAAAAGATGGAGCTAAAATATATGTGACAGATATTGATAAAAATCGAGTTAATCATATTGTAAATAAATATGATTGCATTCCTGTCAAGCCTGATACAATCTTATCTCAAGAGGTCGATATTTATGCTCCATGTGCTCTGGGTGCTACTGTTAATAAAAGCACTATACCAAATTTAAATTGTCAAATTATTGCAGGAGCTGCTAATAATATTTTAGAGAACCCACTAAAAGATAGCGAGTCTTTAGTTAGAAAAGAGATATTATATGCTCCAGATTATGTTATTAATGCTGGAGGTCTTATTAATGTAGCAAATGAACTTGAGGGTTATGATAAAGAGAAAGCTTTTAGCCAAGCAGAAAAAATATATGATACATTAATGGGAATTTTTAAACGAGCTAAAAAAGAGGGTATTACTACTAATAAAGCCGCTGCTTTACAGGCTGAAGATAGAATTAAAAAGATTTCAACTTTAAAATCTTTTTATTTACCGTATAAAAAAACTTTTAAAATAAGAAATGATTAAAATATAAAATATGAATAGAGTGGAAAAAAGAATTTCTAGATCTTTATCTTTGCAGATTTATTATGCTTGGATTTTTTCACAAATTCATCCTAAAGAAATTTTAGAGTATCTTAAATGTCTATTGAATGATAAAGAGATTAGTGATAATTTCTATATTAATGGTTCACCTATTGAAAATAATGAATCAGTTTTGTCAGATAATATTGTTAATTATTCTTATAGTTTAATAGAGATTACTATTAATAAATCTGATATTATTGATCAATATATTATTAAAAAATTAAAAAATTGGGATTTGCAAAGAATTGCATTAATTGACAAATTAATATTAAGATTATCATTGGCTGAAATGTTTTTCTTTGATGAGGTCCCTAATAAAGTTTCCATAGTAGAGGGAGTTGAGATTTCAAAAATTTATGGAAACAATGAAAGTAGTGCATTTATAAATGGTGTTTTAGATTCTATTTATAATGATTTAGAAAATAATAAAATTAAAATATAATTTTTATGTCAATTTTTAATAAAGTAATAACTAAAGTTTTTGGTAAAAAATCAGATAAAGATTTGAAAAAACTTTTTCCTATTGTTGAACAAATTAATGAGGAATATAATAAGTTATCAATATTAAGTGATCAAGAATTAAAAGAAAAATTTAATCAAATCAAATCAGGTCTTCATAATTCTATTAATGATGAAAAAAATAATTTAGCAAATCAAAACATCAAACCTGATGAAATTGATATCAAAATAAAAAATATTGAATCAGATTATTTAAATAATAAAATGGTTGAAGTATTTGCAATTGTTAAAGATGTGTCAAGACGTTTAAGTGGCACTAAATTCAAAGTTATGGATACAGAGATGATTTGGGAAATGGTTCATTATGATGTTCAGTTAATTGGAGGAATAGTTTTACATCAAGGTAAAATTTCTGAGATGAAAACAGGTGAAGGAAAAACACTTGTATCAACTTTACCTATTGTATTAAATGCTATCACAAATAAAGGTGTTCATGTTGTTACAGTGAATGATTATTTAGCTCAACGAGACAGTGAATGGATGGGGATGTTATATAAATTTTTAGGTTTAACAGTGGGTTGTTTATTAGATGGAATGCCACCACAATTAAGACAAGAAGTATATAATAATGATATTACTTATGGAACTAATAGTCAATTTGGTTTTGATTATTTAAGAGATAATATGGTTTCATCTATTGAAAATAAAGTACAAAGACAACATTCATATGCTATTGTTGATGAAGTAGATTCAGTTCTTGTTGATGAAGCTCGCACCCCATTAATTATATCAGGTTCCATAGATGCTCCTGTCAATCAAGATTTTAGTAATTGGAGAAATAAAATTGAGTCCTTAGTTAGGATGCAAAATAAAATGGTTAATGAATTAATTACAGATGCAGAAAGTTTATTAAATACTAATAGAGATGATGCAGGTATTAAATTATTAATTGCATCTAAAGGCTCTCCAAAAAATAAAAAACTAATGAAGATTTTTCAAGAAACTGGTATTAAAAGATTAGTTCATGACACTGAAAGTGAATATATCAGAGAGAAAAAAATGGCTGAAATTGAAGAACAATTATATTTTGTAATTGATGAAAATTCAAGAGTAACAGATTTATCTGAAAAAGGCAGAGAATATCTTTCCACATCTAATCCTGAATATTTTATTATTCCTGATCTTGGAGATATGTATTATGATATTGAAAATAAAGATGGGATTACTAAAAGTGAAGTTATTAAACAAAAACAAGAGGCACAACAACTTCATGGAGAAAGAAGTCAAAGAATTCATATTATAAATAAATTGTTACAGGCATTTTGTTTATATGAAAAAGATATAGAGTATATTGTTCAGCAAGGGAAAGTTCAGATTGTTGATGAACATACTGGGCGTGTATTACATGGAAGAAGATATTCAGATGGTTTACACGAAGCCATTGAAATTAAAGAAAATGTTGTTGTAGGTAGAGAAAGTCAAACTCATGCAACAATTACGATTCAAAATTATTTTAGAATGTATGATAAATTATCAGGTATGACTGGAACTGCTATGACTGAAGCACAAGAATTTATGGAAATATATAAACTTGATGTTGTGGAGATACCAACTAATATACCTATTACAAGGCAAGACCATAATGATTACATATTTCGCTCCAAACAGGAAAAATATAATGCCGTCATCAATAAAATTAAAAAATTAACTCAAAAAGGACAACCTGTTCTTGTTGGTACTACATCTGTAGAAGAATCAGAAATTTTATCGAAGATGTTAAAAACTGTTAAAATCGCTCATAATGTTTTGAATGCTAAGCAGCACCAAAGAGAGGCTGATATAGTATCCAGAGCAGGACAAAAAAATGCAATCACAATATCTACCAATATGGCTGGTAGAGGTACAGATATAAAACTTGGAGAAGGAGTAAAAGATTTAGGAGGATTATTTATTCTAGGTACTGGGAGACACGAATCAAGAAGAATTGATCTCCAATTAAGGGGACGTTCTGGAAGACAAGGAGATGCAGGTGAATCTATTTTTTATCTTAGTCTAGAAGATGATTTGATGAGAATTTTTGGTTCAGATCGAATAGCTAATGTAATGGATAAATTAGGTATTGAAGAAGGGGAAGTTATCACTCATTCAATGGTAACAAAATCAGTTCAAAGAGCACAACAAAAATTAGAGACTAGAAATTTTAGTATTAGAAAACATGTGCTTGAGTATGATATGGTTATGAATAGACAAAGAGAGGTTATATATGGAAGAAGAAATTATTTTTTAAATGATTCTGAAATTGAATATGAATTAAATGAAATAATGGATGAGTTTACTGATGATTGTATAGAAAAATTTAGTAATAATTCTAATTCTATTCATAACTGGGATATTGATGGCATCAATAATGAATTATTAGAATCTGTATCTATTGATATTACTAATGAAATTAAAAATATTTCAGACATTGATTTATTTAAAAATAAAATTAAAGAAAGTATGAATCAGATAATTTCTTATAAAAAGAATGATATAGGAGATAAAATCTTTAATCATTTTATAAAGTTTGTTTCACTTAAAGAAATAGATACAAAATGGAAAGAACATTTAAATGCTATGGATCAGATGAGGGAGGGAATTAATTTACGTGCTTATGGTCAAAAAAATCCTCTTATTGAATATAAAAAAGAAGGTTATATATTATTTGAAGAGATGATGTTTTCTATTAATAGAGAAATATTAAAAACTATTTTTAGAACAAATCTTACTAAAGTTGATGAATCTAAAATTATTATTGATAGTAGTATTCCTAAAAATATCCAGTTATCACATAATAAAATTTCTGGGATACCTCAAGCTTCTAATCAACCTTTAAATATTAAACAGAAATCAAAACCTAATGTTGTTAATTCTAATAAGAAATATGGCCGTAATGATAAAATTAAAATTTCTAATGGTTCTGAAACTAAAATTATTAAATTTAAAAAAGCTGAAAGTTTATTGAATCAAGGATGGAATATAATTGAATAAAAAAAATAAAAAGTTTAGTACAAAATCAATTCATAAAGGTCAAGAACCTGAAAAATTATATGGATCAGTTTCTTTACCAATTTATTTAACCTCTACATTTCAACAAAAAGAATTTGCTGAATATGAATATGATTATTCTAGAGCAGGAAATCCTACTAGAACAAATTTAGAAAAAAATATAGCATCATTAGAAGAGGGAAAAGGTGCCATTGCTTTTGGTTCTGGCATGGCAGCAATTTCATCAATTATGCATTTATTATCTTCTGGCGATGAAATTATATTTACTAGAAATGTTTATGGTGGTACTTATAGAGTTATGGAACAAATTTATAGTAAATTTTCTATTAAATCTCATTGGGTAGATACTACTGATTTAAATGCCTTAAAACAAACAATCAATAATAATACTAAAATAGTATTTATAGAGACTCCAACAAATCCAATGATGGAAATTTGTGATATTAAAGAAATTTCTAAAATATGTAAGAAATCAAAATGTATTTTAGTTGTAGATAATACTTTTATGTCACCACATAATCAAAGACCTCTAACATTAGGTGCAGATATTGTAATGCATAGTCTTACTAAATATTTAAATGGTCATAGTGATATTATTGGGGGCATTTTAGTTTCTAATAAACAAAATATTATTGATAAACTTAGATTTATTCAAATGTCTGTTGGTGCAGTACCTTCACCATTTGATTGTTGGATTGTACAGCGTTCTTTAAAAACTTTATCTGTAAGAATGAATCAACATAATAAAAATGCTTATGAAATTGCTCATTTTTTACAATCTTCAAAAAAAATAAAAGCAATTTTTTATCCTGGCCTTAATACTCATTCCAATCATACAATAGCACAAAGACAACAATTAAACCCTGATGGAGAATCTGTTTTTGGAGGTATGGTAAGTATAGATTTAGGTTCATTAGTTAAAGCTAAAAAATTTGTTAAAAGTTTAGATATTTTTACTTTAGCTGAAAGCTTAGGGGGAGTAGAAAGTTTAGTTTGTCATCCAGCTAGTATGACTCATGCTTCAATTCCTAAAAAAGTACGTAATCAGCTTGGAATTACTGATGGCTTACTAAGATTATCAATAGGGATTGAAGATGTAAATGATTTGATTAATGATTTAAAAAAAGCAATTAATAAGATAAATTAATTTTATTTTTTTGTTTTATGCCTTTTAAAATATTCTTGTAAATTCATCGCTGGTTCTTGTTCCTTGGAGAAGTTTGGTTTTTTGTTATTATTTTTATTTCTGTTTTTTGAAGTTTTTTTAATACTTAAACATTCTACTTTTGGCTCTTTATTTGGATATTTAATTTCATTAAAACTTCCATCCTGATTAATTAACATATTGGGAGAATTTTGTGATACTTTCCAAATTTTGATTGTTTTAATTTTTTGTCCATTAAGATTTTTTTTAAAATAGTCATTTTTTGGATTTTGAATCCAATTTGTAAATGACCCTGAATTTTTATTTGTGGCATCAAATCGTCTGAAATTTTCAAAATATTTTCTCCATAGCTGACTATTATTAGTCATCAATATACTATAATCAGTACTATTTAAAACTGGTGGTTTACCAGTAAAAGGATCAATACTTTGCCCATTTTCAAGGAAAGCTTCAATTATTATAATATTATCTTTTGATAAAACATTAGGAGAAAACATTTTCCACATTTGAATCATTCTAGGAAATCGTGCTATTTTTTCTAATATTCTTTTACCTTCCCAATTAAAATAGTTGTCTTTATTTAGAACACTTTTTCGCCCTTTATTTTTTATTTTTTTTTCTATAAAATCATTTCTAATCAAAAATGATTGCACTCCTGGGTTTTCAACTAATGCTGAATGTATAGCCGTGCTTAACATTATTATTAACAAAATTGGAGTTAACACTTTAGATATTGTAATAATATGTTTTTTAAGTTCTCCTAGCAATTTGAGTTTTGGTTTATGATTATCATTTATATTTATATCAGGCTCAATACCAGGAAGATTACAGGCAGGCAGACCAAAGAACATACTTATTTTTGTTCTATTTTGAGCTATTTTATCATATACAAGTCCAAAAAAATCAGATATTAATGGAATAAAAAATATCCATGAGATTAGAAATCCAAATGGTAATAAAGATAATATTTTACCAAAAACTTTATGTCGGGTCCATAGTTGATTTATTTCAGGATTATAAAGTATAGCTGTTTTATCTGATAATTTTTCAAAATCTTTTGGTTTTTTAATTTCGCTATTACTGATACCATCATCAAAATTAATTCTATGAAACACATCTAATCTTTTTATTATTCTTATGGTATAGTGACAAAACCCACAATCTGAATCATAGAATAAAATGAATTTATTATGCTGATATTTGTTTTTCATATAGCTTTTAATATAATCAAGATTTTTCTGATCTAAGAGTAAAGCAAAAGAAGTTATCATTGTCTGAGTAAATAGACCAATATTCATTGATAATCTAATCATAATATGAAATATGCTTAATGCAATAATAGCAAATAATCTTAAAATATGACTATAGAATGGTATAAATAATAAGAATACCACACTGTATTCTAAATATAAAGCTGATAATGTAAATATTTTAGATATTGGATAAGTAATATAGTCCCTAATATAGTAACCAAAAAGAGTTATAAATCCATCTAATTGATGCATTTTATAAAAAGCTTTTCCATGAGTCCAATCATATCCATGCTTATCAAGTGCAGTAAAAAAATAAATGGCTGATATTTGAAATAGAACAGCCAAATAAGCTATAGAATAAAATTGTTTTGCAGGACGAATTTCATTTCTATTATTTAATTCTTTTAGATTAGATTCTTTATATTGATTTAGGCTAGCTATTAGTGAATCTAAGCTGAGAGATCTTCCAAGGGGCAGAAAAAAAGTCCATATTAACATACAGTTTAAAAACATATCTCCGGAATTTCCTACCTTTGTAACAAATACATGAATGCTAATTATAATAATTCCAGTTATAAAGTGAGATAATTTACTTTTATAACCTATCATCAATAATAATGAGAAAAATAAGCCTATTAAAAATATTAAATGGACGGTTAAAGAACTATTTCCAATATAGTTAAATATTGTAAAAGATGTAGTTTTTACATATTGAGTTTTAATACCTAAATCACTATAGAATACATCAATATAATTCCAACGTCTTGCAATATCACAAAAACAAAGCCAGCCAAGCAAAATTCTATATATTCCTAAAGCTCTTGAATCTACTTTAAATAGAGTATTAATAATTTTGTGTAGCATCATAATTTCCAGTTTTTAATTATTTCTTCTAAACCTTTAAATATAAATTCAATTGATATAACCATTAAAATAAGGCCCATTATTCTTTGCATTATTCTTAAGCCAGATTTTTTGAAGTTTTTAGTTAATATTTTTGATAATCGAAATATTATTAATGTAATTATTAATACAATTATAAGAGATATAAACACGGTTATTTTATCAATTAGATTATTTGCTTCTGATGATAATATCATTATTGATGCAATTGAGCCTGGCCCTGCAATCAGTGGAACACCTAGAGGATTATAAGCTACTTCCTCTTTTTCTTCTGCTTCTTCTAATTCAGATGGAGTAGTTCTAGTTCTTGATCTTTTTGATTCAACCATATCCAGACTAATTTTAAACAAAATAATTCCACCTGCTATTCTAAATGCATGAATTGTAATTCCATAGAATGAAAAAATTAAATTACCAATTAAAGAAAAAATGATTAATAGGACAAATGAAAAGCATACTGCTTTTAATGCTATTTTGTTTCTATCATTTTGTGTGTATTTTTCAGTTATAGATATAAAAATGGGAACTATTCCAATTGGATTTATAAGTGCAAATAAAGATGAAAAACATAAAATAAAAAATTCTAAATCTATATTATTCATTACATTTTCTCTTTTGCGATGATACCCAAAACATTAAGTCCGTTCCTTATAATAATTCTCAATGAATCTACTAAAAACAATCGAGAATTTGTAATATTTTTATCATCAGTTATAATTCTATGGTTTGCATAGTATTTATGAAATTTTGCAGCTAATTCTTCTAAATAATTTGATATAATTTGAGGATCTAATTTAGTATATGCCTTCTGAATTATATTTGGAAAATTAATCATTGATTTCATTAAGTCATATTCTATTTTTTCGTTTAATAAATTAAGATTATTGTTATTATGTATTTCACAATCTAATTCATAAGCTTTCTTTAGAATTGTACATATTCTAGCATGAGCATATTGAAGATAAAATATTGGATTTGCATCTGATTGATCTTTTGCAATTTCTAATTCAAAATTTAAATGAGAATTTATGCTTCGCATAACAAAAAAATATCTAACCACATCTGCTCCTACTTCATCACATAGTTCTTGTAGGGTAATAAAATTTGCTTTTCTTGTAGACATTTTAATTGGTTTGTTATTTTCTGTAATAGTAACAAATTGATGAATTAAAACATTAATTTTATTTGTATCATAACCTAACTGATTCATTGCCTCTATAACATCTGGATAAGCATCCATATGATCAGCACCAAAAATATCTATAATTTTATCATAATTTCTTTCAAATTTAGTTCGGTGATATGCCATATCAGGGAGTCTGTAAGTAGGTTCTCCAGAACTTTTAATTAAAACTCGATCAGTAGGTCTGTTTACTTTAGTTCCAGCAAACCAAGTCGCATTATCTTTTTTATAAACTAAACCCTTTTCATTTAAATCTGAGACCGTTTTTTCAATTTCTTTATTCTTATATAAATCATCTTCATTGAAATAATTATCAAATTTAATTTTTAAAATATTTAATGTTTCTTTTATATCGTCAAAAATTTTATTTTCAGCATAGTTTTTAAAAATATCGACATTTTCTTCATTTACATATTTGTTATTAAAATCATTTTGAAATGATAATGCAATATCATTTATATAATCTCCTTGATAGCCATCTTCAGGGAATTTAGTATTAATACCACAATTATTTAAATAGCGAGCCCTTAAAGATTCACCTAAAATTCTCATCTGTCTTCCAGCATTATTGAAATAATATTCTCTATCTACATTATATCCATTCCATTCTAAAATTCTACAAATAGTATCGCCAATTATAGCACCTCTGCCATGAGCTACGGTTAATGGACCAGTAGGATTAGCACTAACAAATTCAACAATTACGGATTTATTTTTTCCATGATTATTTTTACCAAAATTTTTATCATCATTTTTAATTTCTTTAATGAGATCAAGAATAATATTTTGATTTAGTTTAACATTTATAAATCCAGGTCCAGCAACATTTATATTTTCATAATCATTAGGGAATTCATGTATTAAGCCATCAATTATATTTTTTGCAATTTCTATTGGATTTTGATTTAATTTTTTAGCTAATACCATTGATATGTTTGTAGTCAAATCACCATGTTCAATTTGCTTTGGGACTTGTACATTAATTTCTATGCTAGGATAATTTAATTTTTTTAAAACTGACTTAATATGATTTTTAAAATTTTTATTCATTAATTCTTTCTATTTTTGCATCGCCCCATAAACGTTCAAATTGGTAATAGTTTCTTGTTTCTTCATTAAAAATATGAATTACAATATTAAAATAATCCATAGCAATCCATTCTAATGTTTTAGAGTCTTCTAGGTTATTTGGTCTCCAGCCTTTTTCTCTCATATGCTTGTAAATATGATCTGTTACTGCTTTTGTTTGAGGAGTAGATTCAGAAGTGCCTAAAATAAAATAATCTGTTAATGAAGTTAATTTCTGAACATCCAATATTACAATGTCCTTAAGCTTTTTATCTTGCATTAATTCTGTTACTGCATCTACCATTTCTTTAATTTCTTTATTTTTAGTATTCATAATTAATTTATTGGCTCCTTACAATAACTAAGATTATTTTGTTTATTCCAATCATTACCAAGCACTATTGTAATATCTCTTTGTTCATATAATTTCCAATTATATTCATACTCTAGTATATTATTTGAATATCCTGTAAAGGTTAAAAATTCTTGTATATGTGCTTTAAAATCAGGATTTTCTTCTATATTGACATGTATAAAAATTTTGGTTTCATTTTCATCTATCCGTCCTAGATTAAATTGATTTTGACTTTTAAAATTACCCTGTTTGAAAATGCTATAGTCTCCTTTTATTTTTTTATTTTGCATTGAATAACCTTTTTCAAAACAATCTCTTATTTTCCCAGCTAAACCTCTCTGATTTGTATTGTTTAGAATCCATATTCTAACCTCATTATGGTTTAGATTCTTATTATTATAAAGCTCTTTCAAATTAAATTTTCTAATTTGATTGATATTATATTCTTGGAGGTCCAATTCTAGATTTTTATTAAAAAAATTATAATCTATAATTGAATACAATATTACAATTGTCGTAATGGATAATAGAATTAACAAATAATTATCTTTTAAATTCACTAATTTTTTATGATTTCCTAGATTATTTGATCTGTATCGTTTTTTTTTATTAAGCATATTTTTCTAATTCATCCAATTGTTCAATTGTATTAGCACCTCTTATTTCATTCTCATCAATAATTTGATGTACTACAACTTTATGATTTTTTTTAATTAAAATAGGCATGATATCAGGCAAATAATATTCTGTCTGCTTATTTTTATTATCTATTTTATCTATATTTTTAAATAAAATTTTATTATTGAATATATATATTCCGCTATTAATTTCTTTAATACTTTTTTGTTTGTTATTTGCATCTTTTTCTTCTACAATAGATACAAAATTTTCATTATTTCTAATTATTCGGCCATAACCATAAGGATTCTTAATTTTTGCACTTAAGATAGTTGCATTAGCATTATGACTAATATGAGTATCATATAATTTTTTTAAAGTTTTTGATTTAATTAAAGGGGTATCACCAGATAGAATAAGGGTGTGGCCTTCAAAATCATTTAGTTGATACTTACATTTCATAACAGCATGAGCCGTGCCTTTTTGTTTTTCTTGATATGCATACTCTAATTCATAAGTATTTAAATGTTTTTTTACTTCTTCAGATTTGTAGCCTACTACAATTAATATTTTTTGTGGGTCAAGTGTTAAGGTGCTAGATACTACATGCTCTATCATGCTTTTTCCTTTTACTTTATGTAGTACTTTTGGAATTTCTGAATTCATTCTTGTACCTTTACCTGCGGCTAATATAATAGTAGCTAAATTATTCTTCAATAATCCCACCTCCAATAATTGATTCATCATTATAAAACACCATTGATTGTCCTGGTGTTACCGCTAATTGTGGTTTATTGAATTCACATGTTACTATATTATTTTTTTTAAATAATGTCGCATCTACCCCTTGACTATTATATCTTATTCTAACTGTACATTTTAATGGGAAATTCAATTTTTCCATCCAGTTTAATTTAGATAGATAACATTTGTTTGATAATAAGCTATCTTTTTTGGATATTATAATCTTATTTTCATTTGGTAAGATTTTTTTTACATATCTTGGTTCTGGAAAGGATAAACCTAAACCTTTCCTCTGACCTATTGTATAGTTAGTATAGCCATTATGAGTTCCCACTTTTTCGCCTAATTCATTTATAATTTCTCCATTGCTTATATTATTCATTTTTTCTGGTACAAATTCATTGAGAAATTCTCTATAATCGTTATCTACAACAAAACATAAATCCATGCTTTCACTTCTGTTTGCATTTATAAGTTCATATTTTAATGCAATATCACGCACTTCTTTTTTGGTTAATTCTCCAAGAGGAAGAATGGTTTTTGATAAAAAATCTTTTTTAATTTGCCACAACATATATGATTGATCTTTTATTGTATCAATTCCTTTACATAATTTGTAATTATTTTTATCTTTTTTTATTCGGGCATAATGTCCTGTGGCAATCATGTCGGCTTCAAATACATCTAATTGTTCAATAAGTGCTTCCCATTTTACAATAGAATTACACCTTATACATGGGTTGGGGGTTCTCCCAGAAAAATATTCTTCAGAAAAATTATTGACAACTTGATTTTTAAATAAATCAATAAAATTAAGAGTATAGTGATGAACCCCTAAACGGTCACATACCATTTTAGCTCCATTAACAGCATCTAATGAATTACAATCACTATCTATAACTTTATTTGTTTTTTTATCTATATTTTCCCATAGTTTTAATGTGACCCCTATAGCTTCATAACCCATCTCTAAAACCTTAATTAAGGCTACAGAGCTATCTACACCACCAGACATTGCAACTAAAACTCTTTTTTTATTTTTATTCATGGTTATTTTTGTAATCGCTCTAATGTTGTTGATAATTGTTTTGCTACATATTTTACATCACTTTCGCTATGTATTTTTCCAAATGAAATTCTCAGTGTGCTTTTTGCTAAATCTTCACTAATACCTGCATCTAGGAGTATTTGTGATGCCTTTGCTGTTCCTGAAGAGCAAGCAGATCCAAACGATACTGCTACCCCTTTTAAATCTAGACTAATAAGGAGAGATTGTCCATCAACACCTGGAAAGCCAATTGCAATTACACCAGGTAGATGATCTGTTATATGTAAAATATAATTTATTTTATATCTATCTAACTCTTTTATAAATAATTTTTCTAATTTTTTAACATACAATATATTTTTTTCTATATTCTTATATGCGATGGAAATTGCTAATCCCATTCCTCCAATGCCCGCTATATTTTCAGTTCCTGGTCTTAAATTTAATTCTTGGCCACCACCATTTAAAATTGTATTGAGATTAATACCTTTTCTAATAAATAAAGCTCCTATACCTTTAGGTCCATAGAATTTATGAGCAGACAAACTCATTAAATCAATTTTGAGCTCGCTTAAATTCAAAGGTAGTTTTCCAACATATTGAACTGCATCAACATGTAATACAATTTCTCTTTTTTGAGTTATTTCTGAAATTGTTTTAATATCATTTATAGATCCTAACTCATTATTAGCATACATTACTGATATTAGCCGTGTTTTTTTTACAATTGCATCTTCAATTTCCTTAGGATTAATTTTGCCATCTTTGTTAGGCTTTATTAATGTTAGCTTAGCTCCTTTTTGTTCAAGATTTTTAATTACATTCATAACCGAAGGATGTTCATATGTAGTTGATATGATGTGGTCTCCAGGCTTTATAAAACCTTCTAAGGCTATATTGTTAGCCTCTGTTCCAGACCCTGTAAAAATTATTTCTTCTTGATGACAATTTAATGCTGTTGCTATTTCAATTCTTGCTTTTTCAATCACTATATGAGATTCTTGGCCATATTTATGAATACTTGAAGGATTTCCAAAAGTGGTCTGATGAATTGAAGTCATAAAATCTATAACTTTATCATTTACAGGAGTAGTTGCACTTATATCACAATATATTTTTTTCATTTCTAAGGAGAATTTAATTATAATTTAGATAAAAATTATATATAAATAACAAGCCCCTGCTTAGCTGCGATAGTTGGCTTAAATAATTTCTGTGATTCTATCTCCATAGACTGAATTTGTGTATCATTATAGTTTGGACTATAGTGATATAATGCTAATTGTTTACTATTGCTTTTTTTGGCCATTGATACCGCTTGATTACAGCTGCTATGTCCCCAACCTTTATGCTTTGGCAAATCTTGTGTTGTGAAGTGTGAATCATGAATTAATAAATCCGAATTTTGAGCAAATTTGATTAATTTTTCAGTTGGATCTCCTGATATATATTCACAATCTGTAATATAGCTAATCATTTTATTTTGAGATTTTATTTTATAACTAAATGCACCATTAGGATGATGGTGTATTTGAGATTTTATATGCATCAAATCTGATATTTTAATTTCATTATTTTTAACCGTATAAAAATTAATTTCAGCTTTAAAATCTTCAAATGATACAGGCCAAAAGATGGGATTTAGCATATAATTAATAATTTCTTTTAATTCTACAGCATCTTTTTTGCCATAGATATTAATTTTAAACTTATCAGAGAATAAAGGTGCAAACATAGGAAATCCAATAACATGATCCCAATGATAATGGCTCAAAATAATATTAATTGTTGAAGGGGCATTTGAATCTGATATAATTTTTTCACCTAGATTCTTCATTCCAGTCCCCATATCCATAATCAATAAATCTTTTCCATTTTCAATCGACACACAAGAAGTGTGTCCACCAAAATTCATTTTATCATGGTCAGGAGTAGGGAAAGACCCTCGAACTCCCCAGAATGTTATTTTATTTTTTTGCATATCCATTAGTTTATGTAAATTTGAGCTTGAAATATATCAATATAAAAATATTTAACAAAAAAATAAATTAAAAAAATAAATGGTCAAAGAATCTAAAACATATGAATTGCAGTTATTTATCATTCTTAGCGGAATTTTTATAGCTTCTTTAGTTTCGTGTAATCTAATTTTTCAAAAATTTTTTACTATAGAAATTTGGTTGCCTTTTATTGGTAAGTATTCTTTTGAGCAATCTGTTGGATTGCTTCCTTATCCTATCACTTTTTTAGTAACTGATATTATATCAGAAATTTATGGCCAGAAAAGAGCTAATCAAGTTGTTTTGTCAGGATTAATTGCTAGTCTTTTTATGCTCTTAATTGTTACGGTAGCAGATTTGGTACAGGCAACTGTTTGGTCTCCAGTTAATAATGAAGTTTTCAATAATGTGTTTGGTTTGTCAGCGGCAGCAGTGTTTGCTTCAATGCTTGCTTATTTATTTGCTCAGTTTGTAGATGTAAGACTATTTCATTTTTGGAAAAAGCTAACTAAAGGTAAACATTTGTGGCTTAGAAATAATGCATCAACTGTTTTTTCTCAATTTATTGATACATTTTCAGTTCTATTTTTATTGTGTTACTTTGGTGCTATAGATTGGAGTATGTTTTGGATTTTATTTGTAAATGGATTTTTATTTAAGGTATTTTTTGCTGCTTTTGATACTCCTATTTTTTATTTATGTTCACACTACTTAAAAAGAAAATTTAACCTCAAAATAAATGAAGAAGTTTCTCTCTAATTTCATTATCACCCATTAATTGGTAGTGTGATTTCTGTAACAAATTGTAAAAAAACCTAAAAAATATTAGCAACTTATTGCCTTTTTTTTTATATTGTTTACAGTATTCTCGGAAAATTACTAATAAGTAACTAACAGTAACTGAATTAACAAGATGAAGGAGGAAACAATGAATTCTTGTAAATTTCGTTTCCTTGGATTGGTTATCACAACTCTTTTTATAACGAGTTTGATAGCTAGCCCTAACAGAGTGGGCAAAAATCCAATGGAAATAACAATAACAAAAGACGCTTCTGCTGTAATCCATCAGGATGATCTTAGAGCTGATAAAGTTGGTGAGGTTATTCCTGGTACTGCACTTTCATCAAGTGCTTTAGGGATTGACGGCGGTTCATTAATGCCTAAAGAAGGTGGAATAGTTGTTAAAACTACTCAAAATTCTTTAAGACTTAATGATAGAGCTGATAATATTATGCATAATGAAGGCAGACCTAGCTGTGATGAAGGTTATATTGAAGACTGCTCAGGTGACGGTGACTGTTGTCCAGAGTCATGGATTGGTGATGGCTTTGCTGATTGTGAAGATCAAGCATATGGCTGTGACTTAACATGCTATGACAATGATGGTGGTGACTGTGACGGTGGTGGTACAACTACAACAACAACAGGTGGCGGTAACTGTGATGAAGTTATCTGGTCTAGTGCTGCAACTTATGATTGGTACTGTTCTGGATCTCCAGGATCAGCAACTATTAACTTCTGTGCTAATGGTGTAGCTGATTTTGAAGGCTATGCTGGTACATGGGGTAGTGCAGGTGGATCTGTTGATCTAGCTGACGGCCTATGTCCTGGGGCAGCACTTGATAACGATTTATGGTTTGCATTTGATAACTATGCTACATTATATATGTGGGATACTGAAGGAGATGATATTTATACTCCAGGTTCAGGAT
>CEUQ01011476.1_pt1 | contig 29858 bp, 29 predicted proteins | sample 361491 | NCBI WGS metagenome assembly CEUQ01 (sample SAMEA2622796, study PRJEB7988) | marine metagenome | biome: marine biome (ENVO:00000447); feature: marine epipelagic mixed layer (ENVO:xxxxxxxxx); material: "saline water (ENVO:00002010), including plankton (ENVO:xxxxxxxx)" | depth 120 m | reverse complement strand
ATTTCACCGGCTTCGCGCCGTCGAAGTCGGCACAGCGTATCCTCGCGGAAGCATTAGCTCGAGACCTCGGGCCGCAAGGCGTCCACGTGGCGTATATCACCATCGACGCTGCCATCGATATCTGGTGGGTTCGGGAGCGTCGGGGCCCGGACTATCCACAGGATATGTTTGCGAAGCCGGCCGACATCGCGGGCGAATGTTTCCACGTTGCACACCAGCCGAAATCTACCTGGTCCTTCAACGTGGAACTCCGGCCCTACAACGAACCTTGGTAGGGTCACGCAGTCCTATTCTAGATTGACGATGACCTCGCCAAACGGGCCGAAGTCGGCGCGATAGGTCTGCCCGCGTTTTGGCCGCAGCATGCCGGTCAGGGTGCCGGTACTGATCATCTGACCGGCCACCATGCCGATACCGGTTAGTGACAACTCGTTTGCAAGCCATGTCAGCGGCACCATTGGGTGCTCCATCGCCGCTTTTGCGGTTCCGCAGCGTTTCTCGTAATCGTCGCAATAGAGGGTCACTACCTGTCCCGCGATATCCTTCTCCTCCCAGTTCTCGATGGCAGGACCAAAGATTAGTGTCGCGCTACCGGAGCCGTCGGCGAGGATTGCGGGCAATGGAGGAAAGTTCTCGTCATGGGAAAACCGACATTCGGCAAGCTCGATTCCCGGATGCAGCGACGCAACGGCTTCGCTTACTTCTTCGAGGGAATAAGGCATCTCTCGCGGCGGCAGATCCGAGCCGAGGCGCACCTGAAACTCCACCTCGGGGATCGGACTGCAGAGCGTTTCGAACTTGGAAGTTGCAGGCGACGGATGGATATTGGGCGTGTAGACGCGGCCGTAAATTGGTTGGTCGGTCCGCAAGGCCTGTTGCATTTCCGTGTTGGTTGCCGCGATTTTCCATCCCGCGACCGCCCATCCGAGTTCCTCTTCTACTCGGTGGGCGACGTCGTAGGCGGTCTCCCGGTCGGGCGGAATCAGTTCCGGGTCGAGGCCGCTCTGCTGGCGGCCTTCGCGACGCAGGGCGGCGAGCAGGCGGGTCAGTTCGGTGCGTTGAACCTCATCCATGAGGGTCGATCAGCTGATTAGTCCCGCGGCGGATTGAGACGCGCGAGCTCCGCCATCAGGTCGACGGCGGCGTCCTGCGCCGGAGCGATGGTGAAGTTGTTGGCGCCTGAATCCTCCCATGCCCGGAAGCGCTCCTTGATGCGCGCCGGGGGTCCCATGAGACCTCGGGAATCGATCCATTCGTCCGGCACTGTGGCGATAGCTTCTTCCTTGTGTCCGGCCAGATAGAGTTCCTGGATGCGGTCGGCTTCGTCCTTGTATCCGCGGCGGACGAACATGTCCTTGTGGAAGTTCTTGTCCTTGTGACCCATGCCGCCGATGTAGAGTGCCTCGCGTGGCTTGAGCCGGTCGATCGATGCCTTCACGTCCTCGTCCACATCGACGAAGATTCGAGCCATGACATCGAAGTTATCCCATCCTTTGCCGTTGCCGGCTCGCTTGAAGCCTTCCTCGAGCCACGGCTTGTACTCGTCCATGGTGCCCGGCATGAAACCCAGCGGCAGCCAGCCGTTGGCGACTTCGCCGGTCAGGCGAACTGTCGCTTCGTTGCCCGAGCCGATATAAATCGGAATATCCGGATTCATGTGCAGGATCGACTTCAACGGCTTGCCGACACCGAGCCCGCCTTCGCCGCTGTAGGGGAGTTGCAATTGCTTGCCGTCGTGGCTCAGGCCTTCCTCACGGCGCCAGATCTTGCGCATGATCTCGACATAGTCCTTGAGCCAGTAGTACGGCCGGCCCCACGGCTGTCCATACCAGCCCTCGACGATCTGTGGACCCGAGACCCCGAGCCCGGCGATGGCGCGCCCGCCACCCGCCAGCGCGTCGACCGTGCCCATGCTCATGGCGCAGTTGGCCGGGGTGCGTGCCGATACCTGAATGATCCCGGTGCCGAGCTTGATCCGCTTGGTGATCGCTGCGAGGTACGCCAAGGGCGTAATCGCGTCTGACCCATAGGCCTCGGCCGTCCAGACGCTGTCGTAGCCGATTTTCTCCGCGTGCAGGATTCGATCGACCGGCAAGTCCAAATTTGCGCCGGAATATCCGATGGAGAGGCCGAGTTTCATGGGAATTCCTTCCTCGTCTCCGTTGTAACTGTTTCCCGGAGATGCGTCGCGTTATCCGGAACCCAGATCAGCTTCGACATACCGTGTCCGAACTAAGTCCCGGCTCTCCGCTACGCGTCGGCCGGGAAACCATTTGGTGACTACGAATCGACTTTTGCGGTTGCGTAGCCGCTGACCACCGTCGTGCCGTCCTGGTTTGTCGTCTTGACATCCAGGTCGACCAGCGCCTGGCCATCTTCGACACGTACTTCGGTCACAGTAGCGGTCGAGGTCAAAGTGTCGCCCGGCCAGACCTGGTTGGTAAAGCGGACACCAAACTTTGTCAGGCGGCCGTCGCCGACGTAGTTCGTCAGCATCTTGCCGGTCAGACCCATGGTCAGCATGCCGTGGGCGAAGACGCCCGGATAGCCTGCAACTTCCTTGGTATAGACGTCGTCCGTGTGCAGCGGGTTGTAGTCACCCGACGCACCGGAATACATCACGAGTTGGGTGCGGCTGAGATTGTCTATGACGACTTCGCTATGCTCGTCGCCGGTTTTCAGGTCGCTCATGTTGAGTGCCATTGTCAATTCCCTCCCTTAATCCTGCTCGACCGGTTTCTCGGTCTTCACACCGACGCCGCGCATCGTGAGAACGAGTTCACCATCCTGATCGTGGAACTCGAACACGGTTTCGGTGAATTTCAGCAGGCCGGCGCGCTTGCTTTGCTTTTCCCATGTATTGCCTGGTTTCGAGGTCATGGTGAGCTGGTCGCCGGGTTTCAGGTGGCGGTGATACTCGTAGTGCTGTTCGGCATGCAGGCCACCCGTTGAGGGCGCGGGCTCGTCGAGACCGGTCGGGTTCTTGCCGGAGCCGAACCATTTTTCACCGTTTCGCGGACGTAGATGATAGTCCGGATCGAATTGCGATACCGCGCGACCAAAAGTCGGTGGGGCGATGATACTGCCAGTCTCGCTCTTGGCGGCGTAATTAGCGTCGCTGTAAATCGGGTTGTCGTCCAGTAGAGAGCGCGCAAACATCATGATGTGCGACCCTTCGACCGGCATTTTTATTTCGTCGGCCACGGCATTTCTCCTTCGTCGTAAGCTCCATCGGCACGAAGTGAGGATGTGATTCGGGCGGCCCCGGTCAACCGGTCGCGGAAGGCAGGCCGGGGCCGGTAACAACCCCCTGTTCCGCAAGCCCCCGGACCGCATCATTGTCGTAGCCAAGTGCCGCGAGAATCTCGCACGTATGTTGGCCCAGGAGCGGTGCCGTTCCCCGCGCTGATCCGTTGTCGGGCCGCGCGACGCCGGCCAGGCTTGGAACCGGCGCCGGGGCCTCAAGGCCCGGTTGGTCAAGCCAGATGACGGCGTTGTCCGCTTTCGCCTGCGGGTGCGCGACGAAAGCGTCGTACTCGTTGAGAATCTCGTGCACGATCCCGGCTTCCGCGAGGCGTTCCGACCAGTAGGCGGCGGTTTTCTGCGTCATCGCTGCGTGGATGGCCTTGGTCAGTTCAGCCTTGTTCTCGTGCCGTTGCGCGTTTGTTGCGAAGCGCGGGTCTTCCGCCAGTGCAGGCCGTTCCAGGGCCTCGCATAGCGCAGTGAATTGGCAGTCGTTCATTGTGACTAGGGTCACCCATCCATCGCTCGCCGGGAAAACGCCATGCGGTGATGCCCCTGGCAGCATCTCCCCGCCTTCAAGGGTGTTGGCGATAAACCGGACGCTCTGGATGGCCAAACCTGAACGCATCAGCGAATTGTCGATGTAGCAGCCCTTCTCCTCGTCCCGTCGTGCGTAGAGGGCGGAGGAGACGGCCTGAAACGAATAGAGACCGGTTGCCATATCGACCGGAATGAACATTACCCGATGCGGCACACCGTCCTCGCCAGTATTCGAGCTTAACATGCCGGTGAGTGCTTGCAGGGCCGGATCGAGCGCGGGGCGGCCGGCAAGGGGCCCGGTCTGCCCGAAACCCGAGACGGAGAGATAGATGATCCCCGGGTTTTGTGATGAGACAGTGTCATAACCGAACCCGAGTTTGGCAATGACGCCGGGACGAAACCCTTCCATGAAGACGTCCGCTTGCTCGACCAGCTGGTCGAGGATCCGCTTGCCGGCATCGGATTTCAGATCGAGCGCTAGGCTGCGTTTTCCGAGATTCCCGGTGATGGTATAGGCGGTCTGGCTCCCGTAGGTGACGCCGAGACGTCGCGCCCAGTCTCCCCCGTCGACAGGTTCCACCTTGATCACATCCGCGCCCTGTTGGGCCAGCAACATGCCGCAGTAAGGGCCGGCGATGCCTTGGCTTAAATCCAGAACCTTTAATGCCGCGAACGGTGCGTCGTATCCCATTGCTTCACCTCCACGGAATCCATATGGCGGGGAGCCGCGATTAGGCGACGACTTTTCATTTCCGGCGGTATGAGTAAATTCGCCGCAATCACCGAACCTAATGCCGTGTCCGGCTCGGCATGAGGTTTTTTTTATGTGACTATTAATCAAAAGGACCGCCGATGTTCGATACGACCCAAATTGCCGCACCGCTCGATATCCATACCGAACGGGTCCGGCCGGAATGGATCGACCACAACGGACATATGAACGTCGCCTACTACCTGATGGCGTTCGATGAGGCGGCGGGCGCGGTCGCTAAAGCGATCGGCTATACAAACGAGTATCGGAAGGCGAACAACATCGGCACTTTTGTCGGCGATTATCACATCCGATACGTCCAGGAGGTGATGGAAGGGGACCTGTTGAGGTTCACCTACCGCATAATCGCGTGCGACGAGAAGCGGTATCATTATTGGCAGGAAATGTATCACGCGGAGAAGGGCTATCTCGCGGCGGAAGCCGAGGCGATTACTCTCCACATCGACATGTCTATCCGTAAGGTCTCGCCGTTTCCGACGGAAATCTACGAGCGCATTCGGGCCATCTACGAAGCGCATAAGCACCTACCGATGCCGGAGAATCTGGGTCGGCAAATCCAGGTGAAGCGGAAGTAACGAACGACATCGTGTCATACCTGAAATGCGGAGCGTTATCTGAACCTTTAGCCTCAACGATTTATGCCGGAGGGTTTTGCGCTTCCCGGCCGCAGCGCAAGCGAAGAGCCGGGATCCGGTTCGGCCGGGTGCTGTCCCGGCCCAGACTGGGTCCCGGATAACGCTGACGCGTTTCCGGGAAACGATGACGGGGTGACCTAGCCGATTTCGTCACCTAATCCGACATAATCGTCGATGAACGCCAAGACTTCATCACGGCTTCGATTGGGCAGGCCGACGATGGCACGGGTGAAGCCGGCGGCGCGGAACTTCTTCAGTGAATCCGCATCGCGGGCCCGCTGGCAGAAGGCGGAAAGCTGAATGTTGTCGGGATTCCGGCCCTCTTCGCGGACGGCGTGGCGCATTTTCGCGACCATTGCTTCCGGGTCCCGCAGCAGGACGTCGATCGGCATCCAGCCGTCGCAATAGCGCGCGACCCGCTTTAGGGACATGTCGGTGGCGCCACCCATCAGGACGGGCGGGTGCGGATCCTGCGCGGGTTTCGGGTTGGAGACGATACGCTCGAAGTTGACGAACTCACCCGCGTAGCTGGCTTCCTCTTCGGTCCAGATCACCTTCATCGCCTCCACGCGCTCGCGCAGCAACTTCCAGCGCCGGTCGAAAGGATAGCCGTGGTTCTCCATCTCCTCCTTGTTCCAGCCGCCGCCGATGCCGAAAAGGAATCGGCCGCCCGAACAGTGATCCAGCGTGGCGACCGATTTGGCGAGGGCGATTGGATCGTGTTCGACGACGAGGCTGATCCCCGTGCCGAGTTTTAGTTTTTTGGTCACCGCCGCCGCCATGCCCAGGGTCACGAACGGATCGTTCATGTGATAGTAGGGTTTCGGCAAGTCGCCGCCGCCCGGGAACGGTGTCTCTCGGCTCGCCGGTATATGCGTATGCTCACCGACCCAGAGCGACTCGAAGCCGCGTGTTTCCAGTTCTCTTGCGAGGTCGTCGGCGCGAATGCCGTATTCCGTGTTATAGCTGAAGAACCCGATATCCATGGATCATCCTCCCTGTGCCGGGGCAGTACGGCGTCTATTTCATAGTTAGGTTGGCGTCAGGGTTTTCGAAGCAACCGACGAACATTCCCACGAATGCGGGAATCCAGAAGTGTTTCCGGCGCCGTCTTGGATTTCCGCATTCGCGGGAATGACAGAGGAGGGAAGACAACATGCCCATCGAAATGCCAGCCATCTCTTTGGCGGCGGTGCCAGGACGGCGCCATAAGATTCTTGAATTCGCCAAGGAAGCAGAGGCGCGAGGCTTTGCAGGCATTTACATGCCGTCGCTCGGTGACAACATGGCGTTTTCGACAGCGCTCGCTCTGTCGACTGACCGAATCCATTTCGGGACGTCAATCTGCCCAATTTACTTCCGCTCGCCTCTCGATTTGGCGCAGCATGCCGCCTTCATCCATGAGCTGTCGGGTGGACGATTTCATTTCGGTATTGGGGTCGCGCATGCGCCCACGCACGCACGCTACGGCGTGACGGTCGGCAAGCCTCTCTCGGACATCCGAGAATTCGTGAAAACCACGCGCGAGGCCCAGATGATCGGCGAACTGCCGCCGATTACGCTTGCGACGCTCCGGAACAAGATGATCGCGTTGTCCGCGGAGATTGCCGAAGGCATGGTCTTCGCCAATGGATCGAAATCTCACATGGCTGAGTCGCTTTCCGTTGTCCCGGACGAGAAGCGCAAGGATCCAAATTTTTTCATTGGCGATATGATCCCGACATGCGTCTTCGACGATGAGGAGAAGGCTGCTGCCGTGAACCGCAAGACGTTGATTAGCTACGCCCGTTTACCGAATTACCGCAATTACTGGAAGGAAGCGGGTTACGAGGAAGAAATGGCCGACGTGGAGAAAGCGATGGAGAACGGCAATGAGCCGGAAGAGATCGCCAAGTGTCTCTCCGATCGCTGGCTTTCCGATAACACGCTTTACGGTTCGGCATCGAAGGTCCTTGAAGGACTTGAGGCTTGGTACGACGCCGGTATCAAGACGCCGATCCTAGTGCCGTCCTCGGCGCAGGGCAATCAGATCAAGGCGATTGAGGAACTGTTCGAACTCTGTGCGAGGCTGAAATGAAGTTCGGTGTCAGATACTGCAACACGGCGCGTTACACCAAGCCGGAGAACGCCGTCGAATTGGTGCAAGCGGCGGAAGCCGCTGGCTTCGAGTCCGCGTGGACGGTCGATCATGTGGTCGTCCCGGAAGGCTATGAATCGAAGTACCCCTATACGGACGACGGTAAGATGGCGGGCGGCAAGAACGACATCCCGCTGCCGGACCCGCTGATTTGGATGAGCTATGTCGCGGCGCGGACCGAAAAGATCAATTTCGGCACCGGCATTCTGATCGTGCCGCAGCGCAACCCCGTGGTCGCGGCGAAGCAGATCGCGACACTCGACTTCATGACCGGCGGGCGGGTTTTGCTCGGCATTGGCGTCGGCTGGATGGAGGAAGAGTTCAATGCGATCAACGCACCGTTCGAGGCGCGCGGCCGCGCTACCGACGAGTATGTAGGCGTGATGCGGGAGCTTTGGTCTTCGGATATGCCGACCTACGACGGTGAGTTCTTCCAGTTTAAGGGCGCCCATATGCAGCCTAAACCCGTGAACGGCACGGTGCCTATCATCGTCGGCGGTCATTCGAAGGCGGCCGCACGCCGGGCAGGGCGGCTCGGTGACGGTTTTTTCCCGGCGCGCGGCGTTCCGGCTGACCTGTTTGATCTGGCAAAGCGCACGGCCGAGGAGCATGGCCGGGACCCGGATGCCATTGAGTTCACCGTCAGTATGCCGGAGGATATTGAGGATCTGCCCGAGCTCGCGAAGGCTGGCGTCGACCGGGTTCTGGTGCCGATCATCCACATGTTTGGTCTCAAGAGCAGCGCCGCGGGCGGCCCCGGTGACCTTGCACGATGGTCGGAGATCATCGACAAGTATCGCGACCTCTGAGGCCCCGGCATGAAGTTCGGTCTCAGGTATTGCAACACGAACCAGTACGTCGATCCGGTGAAAGCTGTCGAGCTGGCTCAGGCGGCAGAAGAGGCTGGATTCGAATCGATCTGGACCATCGACCACGTGGTGGTTCCGGAGAACTACGCTCCGAACTATCCGTATTCCGAAGACGGACGCATGAGTTCGGGGTCGCCGAGCAATTCGCGGCCCGATGCAATCGTCTGGATGACGTATATCGCCGCGGCTACCAAGACGCTGAAACTTGGCACCGGTGTACTCGTGCTGCCGCAGCGACCGCTGGTCGTCACCGCGAACCAGGTGGCGACGCTCGATCAGATGTCGGGCGGTCGGATTCTCCTCGGCGTCGGGGTCGGATGGATGCCGGAAGAGTTTGCCGCGCTTGGTGTGCCGTTCGAACGTCGGGGCAAGCGGATGGATGAGTATATCGAAGCGATGCGTGAGCTTTGGACCGCTGATTTGCCGAGCTATAGTGGTGAGTTCGTGTCCTTCGATGGCGTCCACTGTCGACCGCGTCCGGCGCAGGGCAGCGTGCCCATTATCATTGGTGGTCACTCGAAGGCGGCGGCGCGGCGAGCGGGCTGTCTCGGCGACGGATTTTTTCCGGCGCGCGAATACGTTCTAGAACTGTGCGATCTTGTGCGCCGCACCGCAGAAGAAGCCGGTCGAGATCCGGATGTGATCGAGATCGTTACCAACATGCCGGAAGACCCAGACGAGATGGCGACGTTAGTGGCGAACGGCGTGACACGAATGATGGTTCCGGTCGTGGGCCTCGCCGGCGTTAAGGACTGTGGCATTGATGGCCCGGAAGACGTCCTCAAATGGCGCGATACCATCGACCGATACCGGGATTTGTGAGTGCCCTTTGTTGTATTAGAATGCGAATAAAAGACCAAACTTAGATGAGGTAAGCCATGCAAGCAGCCGAAGAACTGGCCAACAATTATCGCAGGATAACGGTCGATCCAATAGCCGGTGCCCTGGGTGCAGAAATCTCGGGTGTCGATCTCAACGACCTCGATGATGCGGCGGTGGCGGAAATACGGCGCGCGCTACTGGAGAACAACGTCGTCTTCTTCCGAGATCAGGACTTCACGCCGGCAACGCAAATGGCTTTCGGCCAACAGTTCGGGGACTTGAACCGCCACAGTTATGTGAAAGGTCTCGACGAGTATCCGGATGTCTTCCGCATCGTGAAAGAACCGACGGACGCGCACCATTTCGGCAACGCCTGGCATACGGACCTCGCTTACGAGGAAGAACCCGCGATGGCGACGATCCTCTACGGCATGGATATCCCGGAGGCCGGCGGCGATACGATGTTCACCAACCTATATGCCGCGTATGACGCGCTCTCTGACGGCATGAAGCGGATGCTCGGTGAGCTCAACATCGTCTATACCAATGCCAACACCTACGGGAAGGACGCGAAGCGGTTTAAGACCGGTGTGGCAAAGGATATGGACGTCGCACAGGCTCCAGATGTGAAGGAGGTCGTTCATCCATTGATCCGCACTCATCCAGAGACCGGCCGCAAGGCGCTCTATCTCAGCACCACGCACTACAGCCGGGTCGATGGCATGACCGAGGCGGAATCAAAGCCGCTGCTGGAGCAGCTCTGCGCGCATGCAGTGAGGCCCGAGTTCACCTGCCGCTTCAAGTGGGGGGCGGGGTCGGTCGCATTCTGGGACAATCGCTGCACCATGCACTATGCGGTGAACGATTTTCCGAACGCGCGGCGGATTATGCAGCGCGTCACCCTACAGGGCGACAAGCCGATCTAATCCCGCACGGCGTTCTTACTTGTTCAGGAAATTTAGCGCGAGACCCGGGCGCGGCCAGTCGCACTCGACCAGCAGGCCCTGCCACGACAGCGATATATAAGCCTTTTGCAGGTTCTCGCCGCCAAAGCAGATATTGGTTGTGTAGCCGTCGCCGGTTTCCACGAACTCCAGGGTGCCACCTTCAGGTTTCGCGACCGTGATGCCGCCCGTGAAGAGTGTCGCGACGCAGACGTTGCCCGAGGCCTCCACCGCCAAGCTGTCGAAGCGGCGCATACCTGTATTGCTGGTGACGTAGCGGCCGCCGTTGATCGATTGCGGATAGGGCAACTTCTCGATTTCCCCGTCGCCGGCAATATCGTACGCGAAGAGCCGGCCGCCTTCGGTCTCCGCGACGTATAGGGTCTTCTCGTCCGGCGAGAGGCCGATGCCGTTCGGCGTCGTGAAAGGCTGGATAACTTCCCTGATCTCACTGCCGTCGGGCTTGGCCCAGTAGATCGCGCCCCGGTCGAGATCGCGGGCCCGGGCCTTGCCGAGATCGGTGAACCACATGTTGCCCTTGGCATCGAAGACGATGTCGTTGGGACCGCTGAGTCGGTTGCCGTTGCAGCTTTCGTAGAGCCGCGTCACTTCGCCGGTCTCAAGGTCGACCCGCTCGATGCGGCCGGTAACGTAGTCATCTGCCTGTCCGACCGGACGCATGCTCCCCGGCTCTTCGTTGTGAGCCCAGTTGAAGCCGCCATTGTTGCAGACGTAACAGGCGCCATCCGGACCGATCGCCGCGCCGTTCGGTCCGTCGCCGAGATGCGCGATCACCTCCTTGGAGCCGTCCGGCTGCACCCGCGTCAGGTTCCCGGCTTCGATCTCGACCAGTACGATCGAGCCGTCGGGCATGGCGATCGGCCCTTCGGGAAAGTGCAGGCCGTCGGTAATGGTGCGGAATTCAGGCATGTTTAGTTCTCCATTGCGTCATGGCATTCAAACGGGCGCGATCTTCTCCAGCGGCTCGGGGCGACCCACGGGTAAATGATCTTCGAGGTCCGCGAGAAGGTCGGACTTGAGTGTCGCCGCGCTTGGGTCATTCCAAAGATTGCGCCATTGGTAGGGGTCGTCGGCAAGGGAATAGAGCTCACCCTCGCTGCCGTCGTAGCGGTTGGTCGCTTCGTACTGAGTAATCAAGTAATCGTCACGGACCATGGTCCGCATGACGATCTCGTTGTCGTCATAGGTGTCGATCCACTCGGTATAGACGCGTTCGCGTGTCACGTCTGTGGCGATGGTCGGCAGGGGGGCGCCCTGCATGGATTCCGGAATGTCGAGACCAAGTGCCGCGAGGATCGTGGGCGCAATATCAACATGACCGACCGGCGCTGCGACTTCGGCGGAGGCAATACCGTCGGCCGGTGCCGGGCGGCGGATCAGCGGTACTTTGGTCAGGGCGTCGACGTGATATGGCCCTTTGAACAGCATACCGTAGTCGCCCTGAAGTTCGCCGTGGTCGGTCGTGAAGATGATTTCGGTATCGTCATCCCAACCACGGTCGTGGAGATAGGCGGTGACCCGACCAATGGCTTCGTCGATCAGTTCGTTCTTGGCGTGGACGATGCCGTTGACTTCGCGGATCTGGTCCGCCGTCGTCTCCGCCGGGACGTATGCGGGCGGCACTTCGAAATTGAGCTGCGCCTCACCACGATACCAAGCAAGCCAGTGCCATGGCTTACCCTTCAGAATGTCCTCGCATCGCTCGCGGCTGCCGGGATAGCCCGCTGGGAGATCAAGATCGCGCCAGTCGAACTTTTCCCGTGCGGCATTCGGCACGTCCCATGGGTGATGCGGGTCGGGAAAGCTCATCCAGCAGAACCAAGGCTCGTCGTCAGATAGCTTGCCGAGCCAGTCGAGCGTGCGGCGGGCGGTCCAATGGGTGTGGTATTCCTCGATGTCGACAGGGTTGTGCGCCACTTGCGGTGCATCTGTATCGCCTCCGCCAAGAGCGCTCGGATTGCCACCGCTGGTGTACTCGTGAAAACCTTCGACCGCGCCGGGGTTCGTCTCGGCGAGCCACTTCGGGTAGTGGAACAACGATCGCCCCGCGCGGCCCGTATGGCCGGAAAGTTCCATATGATCGAAGCCGCGATGTGGGCCGAAACTATCCTCGCCGGCGGCGATGTTCTCGAAAAATGTCTTTGCCGCATGTGGTTCGAAATGTGCCTTGCCGATCAGCGCTGTGCTATAGCCGGCGTCTTTCAGTTCATGCGCCAGGCTCGGATGGTCGGCAGGGAGTGGAATGCCGTTCGAGGTCACGCCATGCATGCGAACATGCTGGCCTGTCAGAATGGTCGAGCGGGCCGGCATACAAACGGGGCATTGGTTGCGTGCTTGCCGATAGATGATGCCATTGCGTGAGAGCGCGTCGAGGGCGGGCGTCTTCGCAACCTTTCCCCCGTTGCATCCGAGAGCATCGTATCGTTGCTGGTCTGTCGTAATGAGCAGGACGTTTTTTGCCATGGCGTGCCTCCGTCGAGGGAGGTAGCGGTGGGTAGGTGTCTTTCCAGCCGGTCGATTTCAGGCGGCGCGCCAGGGTGTGTCGGAAAATCGGCTGTGCGGCGGCGCGAAGAGTTCGACAAGACGGTGACCATCGCGCCGCGCGTCCGGATTGTGCAGCCAGAGCCGAAGCAGATGACGCTTGTGGCCGGGTGCGTCCTTATACTCGGTGCGGGAATGAAGCACGGTGAAGTTATTGATGATCTGCAGGTCGCCTTTTTGCAAATCCATGGAAAGGGCAAAGCCGGGTCCGGCGACGGTTCTGTCGATCAGGTCGAAAGCCTCGATGTCTGTCTCCGTCAGTGTGGCGCTGTGCTTGGCCGCCCAGACCATATTGTTGCGGTTGTAGCGGCAGTGCAGAAGGTCGTTGCTGAAGCTGAAGACGGGGATTGGTTCCGCTGAGACCGGTGAATGGTCCGCCGGATGATCGCCCTGACGGTGGTGTCGGTAACCACGCATGAGAGACGGCATCAGATCGGGCCGGAGGTGCAGAAGCGCGTTGAAGAGTGCTGGGGCGCTGGCGATCGCGCTGAGGCCGCCCACGGCTGCCGTCTCGAGGCAGAGTAAGCCGGTATAGTGCAATATCTCCGGTTCGCCCTTGGTGCCGTCCGTGTGGAAGGGCAGCAGCGCCGTCCCGCTATATCCTCGGGAACGCGCGCTGTATTCCCGCCCGATGTCCCGGACATCGACCATCCGCTCGGCTGCCCCGTTTTGGATGATGGGTCGACCCAATTGGCTGCAGAACCCGGCATAGGCACGGCGGGCTTCCTCGACTGACAGGCGTTCGACCGGGAAGCCTGAAAGGACGGAAAACCCGCGTCCTGTTTCGAGTTCATCCCGTACCTGCTTGATGATGGATCCGCAGGCCGGCAACGGGAAATCGGCGTTGAAGAGGTCCTCGGACCGGGCGCTGCGTATGTCTTTGGTTACAGCGACGATTTCATCCTGCATGACATCGTCGAGCTCGATAACCCAGACGCGTGGCTCTGGGAAATCCGAGCCCAGCCAAACGGTAGGATCATCGATCGGGTCTGGTATCACCTAGCCGTCTTCCCTGGCTTGTGCGGCGAAGATCGAGGTATAGCCACCTGACCAGTCCGGCGGAATCTGGCACGGCCGCGGATCGTGGTCGGCCCAGCGCGCCGGTTTGCCGCGGATCACCTCGTAAGTATGTATAGAGGGCTGCGGATGCGGCGTGTATGGCTTTGCATCTGCCGATGTATAGCAATTCAGCAGAAGCGGCCGGGGATGCGGGGATGTGCTGGCAGGTGAGTAATGCAGGCTGCGACAATTGTGGATCGTGATCGAGCCCGCGGGACCCATCAGATAATCCATCTTTGAGAGATCGAGTTCATCGGCGTCGCGATCATTCAGGCTGCCCACCCATTCGCCGTCGTCGCCATACTGATCGTAGATCGGCCCGTCATGACTGTCTCGCAGGATCGCAAGGGGGGCATTCTCCATCGTGGTGTCCGCGAGGTAGCAGCCGATGGTAAATACATTGTAGTTAGTGTGCGGAAAGAACTGCGCGTCCTGATGCCACTTCACGGTATCCGTCCCGTCGGCCCATTTGAAGTTGAGCTTCGAATGATGGAAGACGACATCGGGTCCGGCGAGATCCGCCGCGACGTCAGCGAGGATGCCGCACGCGACGCGCCAATAAGCATCATGCTGTTGATCCGGTGTCTTCAACCGGCGCAAGACAGGCGTATCTGCGCTGTGGCCCGGGCCGAGGTCAAAAACATCGCCGGATTGCGTTTCCTTGCGGCTGGCATCCACGAACTCTTCCGTCACCGCGACCAGTTCGCTGATGATATCCGCAGGTACCAGGCTTTCGACGCCCACGTAGCCGTGCTTGAAATAGTGTTCGCGCTGCGATTGGCTCAACACGCGCGCGGGATGAGAGAGGATGTCCTCGGGCTTCATGGTCGCTCTCCTTAGGTCGTATGCCGATAGATGAATTATAGGATCGGCGCGCCGGTATGTCAGTGATTACAGATTGAGCAGGTGCGCCAGCTGGTCGAGCCGTCGCAGCACGTCGTCGGCGGGTGCGGCCTTGAAGCCGAACAGGCACCTCATGACGCCCGCTTCAGCGAGTTGTTCGATGGCGGCGGGATCGCGCGGCGTCGCATTCGTGATGATGGGAAACGGTGCGCGGCCTTCCGCCTTGGCAAGTTCTCTCAGCTCCGCCATTCGATCCAGCTTGAGCAGATTGGGAGTTTCATTGCCGCCGAGGGATGGAATCCAGCCATCGCCGTACCGCAGCACACGCTTGAACGTTCCGGGCGCGTCTCCACCGACCCAGATCGGCGGATGCGGTTTCTGCACCGGCTTTGGCCAGGACCAGATGCGGTCGAAATTGACGAACTCACCCTGATAGCTTGCCTCCTCCTCTGTCCAGATGGCTTTCATGGCTTCGATCCGTTCGCGGACGATCTTCCAACGGCGGTTCCATGGTGTACCGTGGTTCTCCATCTCCTCCCGGTTCCAACCGCCGCCAATGCCAAAATCGACACGGCCACCGGAGATCTGATCGAGACTTGCGATCTGCTTGACGGTGACGATCGGGTCGCGTTCGACCACAAGGCAAATTCCGGTGCCAAGACGGATGCGTTTTGTCACGGCGGCCGCCGCGGTCAGCGTCGCGAACATGTCGTGGTTACGAATGTAATCGTCGGGCAGCACGTCGCCGCCGGCGAAGGGGGAAGTCCGGTCGGCCGGAATATGGGTGTGGTCCGGCACGAAAAGCGCATCGAAACCGCGTTCTTCAACCGCGACCGCAAGCTCGGTTGCCGGGATCGAGTAGTCGGTCACGAACATTGTGATGCCGTATTCCATCGGCCCCTCTCCGCAGTTCACCAGCTAACCGAGATCGTACAGCCGCGCGCAATTGTCCCAAAGGATGTTGCGCTTCGCTTGCTCGGAAAGCGGCAGGGTCAGGAACTTGTCGACGGATTCGGGATATTTCGAATCTCCGTGGGGATAATCGGTCGAGAATACGATATTGCCGTCGCCGAGAGCATCCACCGTGTGCCGTGCCGGTTCCTCGTCGCATTCGACGGAGAGCCAGCATTGCCGCTTGAAATATTCGCTCGGCCGCAGTGAGAGTTCCTGGCCTTCCCATTCATGGCGCCATTCCTGATGCTCGTCGAGACGCCAGAATAGGAAGGGCGCCCAGGAGCAATTACCTTCGAGGAAGGCAATGCGAAGCTTCGGAAATCGCTCGCACACGCCCCCGCCGATCATATCGACTGCAGCCAGCATCATCGCCATCGGGTGGCTGCAAGTATGGCGCATCATCGAATTCGGAAAGCGTTTTCCCGGCTGTGGAAGATCGACATATCCGCCCTCGTGAAAGCAGACCGCGACATTCAGCTCTTCGGCTTCGCGCCACAGGGGGTCGTAATACGGGTCGGACCAGTTGCGCCCGGCGACGGGGTTGGGCCGCATGAAGATTGCACGGAATCCGTGATCCAACGCCATGCGGCGGGTCTCTGCTACGGCAGCCTCCAGATTGTGCGGTGTCACCATCGCAGCGCCGAGGAGGCGTGTCGTATCGGTGTTGCAAAAATCGGCAAGCCAGTTGTTGTAGGCCGCAGCGATCGCAGCGGCGAAGTCCGGTTCAATATCATCGCTGGCGAGGGCATAGAGGCCCCGCGTCGGAAACAGGACAGCAACGTCGATACCCTCATTGTCCATCCCAACGAGTTGCGAGGGTGCATCGTAGCCGGCGTCGATGGCGTGCTTGTATCGTTCGTAGAGTGCGCCGTACATCTCCTGGTAGGCGCCGGCGTGTTTTCCGGTCTTCTCGCCGGCTGTCCTTGGATAGACCCGGCCCTCGATCTCCAGGACGGACGGGTTTTCATGCCCGGACCATCCCTTCGGCGCACGGTCGCGGTACTTCGGATCGATATAGCGTTTCCACAGGTCCGGCGGCTCAATGATGTGCATGTCGGAATCCATCACCTTCATACCATTCTTCGCCATAGCGCCGGTCCTCATCTCGTTATTTCAAATGCGTTTCAATCCTATTCCGCGACCTGAACCGCACGCTCGATCAGGTCCACCTGACGGTCGGGTACGATCGAATTGCGGCCGAGGTACTGGTAATACTCGTCATCGCTTTCGCGGCAGATGCGCCGCAAGGTCCATAGGGCGCGACCAAAAACAGTTTCATTGAACATCCAATGCTCGACCTTCAGGCTTGTGCCAAAGCCTGGCTGTGCGGTAATCGCCTCGCCGTAATAGGCTTTAATGTCTTCATAGGCCAACTTGAGGACCCGGCCCTTCACAAGATCGTCGCGCGGCGCTGGGGTGTCCTGATCCTCAAGGAAATCGGCAAAGAATTTCGCCGCCACCTTCAGCTCGAGCCCGCTTGGTCCGACTGTCGTCCGGCCGCGCGTTCGGACGGCGAGGTCATACCACGGCGCCAGGCTGTCGATCTCCGCCATCAGTGCACGTCCGAGCTCGCTCTTCGGTGCATTCTCGTCAGGGATTTTTGGCAGATCGATCGGACAGACCATCCCGGTTATGTCATCTTCACTGAGGCTAACGGCGTCCGCCGGCACGTCCTCACGATAGTCGACGAGTACTGGGCCCGATTCCCGGTCGAGCAATTCGAGTGCGGCGATGAGCACTCGACGCTGAAAGGCCGCGTCGTTCGGCACGCCAAAAGGCCGCCCGAGTTCGAACGGCACCCAGAGTGCTCGCGGTGGATTGGTTTTCTCTGTGTGGATTCGGATCAGGCTGATCTGTGTCGTCGCCAGCCCCTCTTCCTCGAAAATAACGCCTAGCCCGCCAACGGCGCGCGTGCATTTCGGTCATATCGGAACGAGGAGCACGGTATCGACACCGTCTTCCTTCATGATACGGGCCATCGCCCGCGCAGACTCTTCGAGATCGCTCGGATGCGCGGCGCCAGACACCGTGAAGTGGAAGCGGCTAACGGAACCGATCACCCCGTCGTTCGCCAAATCATGCAGGCGCTCGATGGGGAAACAGACGTTCAGGTCTTGCTGAAATCCTGTGCGGTCGAAATTTACCGACACGTGGCTCATTACAACATCTGCTGGATCGATGTCGCATGGAATGACGCGGTAGTCGGTCGCATCCCGCTCGTAGATTGCATCATCGCGCATGTTCAGTGCCGCGGTTGAAATCAGGGCGATCCGCCGTTCGTTCAGGGGTTTTGGGGCGACAAACGGATCTCGTCCTTCAAACCCGGAACAGTCGAGTTCGACCATCATTTTCTGTTCGCTCGACGGGATCGTATCCAGGCGCGCCATCTCGCATTGCTCCTTGCAGCAAATTGGCCGGTGGGGGTCCGCATGCCCGCCATCCGGTCCATATTTCCTTTGAGAGATTGTATTCCGTCTATATTGGGATGACAGCCGTTATGGCCGACCCGCTTTTTCAGCCGCTAACCATCCGGAACGTCACCTTCAAGAACCGGATCATGAGCACGAGCCATGCCTGCGGTCTAGAAGAGGGGGGCATGCCTAAGGAACGCTATCAGCGTTATCACGAGGAGAAGGCGAGGGGCGGAATCGGCCTTACCATGTTCGGAGGATCGTCGAATGTCGCACCAGATTCCCCGTCGGTCTTCCAGCAGCTATATGTCGGCGATGATGATGTGATCCCTTACCTGCAGGAATTCTCCGAGCGGGTTCACAAGCACGGCGCTGCGATCATGTGCCAGATTACGCATCTCGGCCGGCGCGGTGAACCTTACGCCGGCCATTGGTTGCCGACGGTCGGACCCTCGCCGATACGCGAGACGCTCCACCGAAGCTTCCCTAAGGAAATGGATGACGACGATATCGCCCGTGTGGTCGCAGCCTATGGACAGGCCGCCCGGCGCTGCAAGGAGGGTGGGCTTGACGGAGTAGAGTCTCTCGGCAACGCGCACCTGATCGGCCAGTTCCTGTCTCCTGCAACTAACAAGCGGACGGACGGCTACGGTGGGTCGCTGGAGAACCGCTGCCGTTTCGGTTTGATGGTCTTCGAGGAAATTCGACGGCAGGCCGGCGACGACTTCCTTGTCGGATTCCGGTGCGCGGTCGACGAAGCGATGGCGGAAGGGTTGTCCCAGGACGAGTGCGTCGAGATCGCGCATGTCTTTGAGCGCTCCGGGTTCATTGATTTCTTCAACGGCAACTACGGGCGTATGGACACGTTGCTGGGGCTCGCCGTCGACAATATGCCTGGGATGGCATCGCCGATTGCGCCGTGGCTGAAATCCGTTGGCGCTTTTAAACGGGAAGTGAGCCTGCCCGTATTCCACGCCGCTCGCATCACCGATCTTGCGACCGCCCGTTACGCGATCAGTGAAGGGTTGTTGGATATGGCGGCGATGACACGGGCGCATATCGCCGATCCGCATCTCGTCAATAAGTTGGCCGCCGGTCAGGAAAACCAAATTCGACCATGCGTGGGGGCGACACATTGCATGTCGCCGCAGCGGCCGGTCTGCCTGCACAACGCGGCGACGGGCCGGGAGGTAAATATGCCCCAGGTCGTCGCCCGGGCCGAGCATCCCGGCCGCCGTGCCGTTGTCGTCGGCGGTGGTCCGGCCGGTCTCGAAGCGGCGCGCGTGCTCGGCGAACGTGGGCACCATATCGTGCTGTTCGAAGCGGCGCCGCGGCTCGGCGGCCAAGTTCTGCTCGGCGCCGAGGCGAGTTGGCGGAAAGATCTCATAGGTGTCGTTGACTGGCGCGCAGGTGAACTGGACCGACTAGGAGTCGATGTCAGGACCAGTCACTATGCAGAGCCGGAAGACGTGCTGGCGGAAGATCCTGAAATCGTCATCGTGTCGACCGGCGGCGTGCCGGACATAGACTGGCTGGACGGTGTCGAACATGCAACCAGTGCGTGGGACTTCCTGACCGGAGGCGGTGCGGTGGGTGAGCAGGTTCTCGTCTACGATGGCACCGGCCGCCACCCCGCGTTGCAATGCGCCGAAGGAGCAGCGACGGCGGGCGCGGACGTACAGCTTGTCTGTATCGACGGTGAGATTGCTGTAGAACTGACGTACGCCGAGCGGGCGATCTGGAAGCAGAAGGTCTATGAGGCTGGTGTTACGATGACGCAAGACCATCGATTGCTGCGGATCGCCAAGACCGGCAACCGTTTAACGGCGACTTTTGCCAACGAGGCGACTGGAGCCATGGTGGAGTATCCGGCGGACCGGGTCGTCGTTGAGCACGGAACGATCCCGGTGGATGACATCTACCAGGCGCTTCGTGGGGATTCGGCCAATAACGGCGTAACTGACCTTGACGCCCTACTATCTGGAAGGCCGCAATCTCAGGGGGCCGGGTTCGAACTTCACCGTATCGGCGATGCGGTCTCCAGCCGCAACATTGCGGCGGCCGTTTACGATGCGCTCAGGCTGTGTAACGTGATGTAAAGGCGTCCGTGCTCGTATTTTCGAAAGGGAACTAAATGAGCAAACCGCCATTAGAATTCGATCATGTCCACCTGATCGCCGAGGAGCCGAAGAAGACTGTCGAGTGGTATGTAGAGATGCTGGGGGCCGAGGTGATGGCGGATACGGTTGCGCGTGGCGCACCGCAAATCTTTCTCGAGATCGGCGGCAAAATCGTAATTGTCCGTGGCAAACGTCCGGGAGAAAACCCGACTGCCGCGAAACCGATCCGACAATATCCGGATTTCTCCAGCCACGACGAATGGGGGGTGGATCATTTTGGATTTCTCTATCGGGGCGACTTGCGGGCATTCTGCGAACAACTCCGCGCGAAAGGCGTTGTCTTTCCGGTCGAGCTGAAAGAGGGCGTGAATGGCAGTGCACTCTGCTATATTTCCGCGCCAGATGGCGTCAGTATCGAATTGATGCAGTGCTGAGGTGGTCATGATTGAGACACCGGTCATACCGCGCGTTTCCGAGACCGACGGTGTTGGTCATATTAATAACACCGTTATCCCAATCTGGTTCGAGGGTGGCCGTACGGAGATCTTCCGTCTGCTGACTCCCGATCTGCAGTTCCGCAACTGGCGCGTTGCATTAGTCAACATGAACGTCGACTACCTGGCGCAAACCTACTTTCAGGAATTGGCTTTGGTGCGAACGTGGGTTGCCAAGGTCGGCAACAAGAGCTTCACGCTCGACGAAGAACTGTGGCAAGGTGACCGGCTCTGTGCGCGCGGCACGGCCACTTACGTTTATTTCGACTATGATGCGCAGGAGGCCCAACCGGTGCCCGAAGAAGTCCGTCGTGCACTGCAGGTGCACATTCGTTAAAGGGAAAAATATTAGGGAGAAGCGCTTGCCATCAGCATTTAGGATTTAGGTTTCCGGATAAAGGCAGAGGATTTACCCAAGACCCAAGAGCAATTTGGTAAGGTGCAGTTGAATATGCGGCAGACCCAGGAAGGAATTGGACTGGGTCTGTCTCTGCCAAAGGGCTGGTGAAACTGCATGGCATGGAGCTCGCCTGGCAATTGACAGCGCGGCGGGCGCCGGCACCACGGTCACTCTGATTTTTCCCGCTGAGCGAACCCTGCCAATTTCCTCCTGACCTGTTCGATCAATAGCTCCTCAATTGGTATTTGTCCGGATGATTTAGCGGACAATATCACTCGCAAGGTTCATAGCGTACGGCTGAGATTTCGGTCTGAGGGGAAAATGATGCGCCAAGTTCACTTCGTTGCATTTCTGCAAGCACAGAATTGCACCACATTGCCGGCGTCTTGGCGGCATCCCGACGCGCGGACCGATACATACTCGCCCGAATATTATCAGCATATCGCGCGTGTCCTTGAGGCAGGCAGATTCGATGTCGGATTCTTTGATGACCGCTTGGCCATGCCTGACATGTATGGCGGTGATCATGCGGAAACGGTTAAGAACGGAATTCGCTGCGTGAAATTGGACGCGGTGACATGTCTTATGAGCATGGCCGCCGTCACCAAACATCTGGGCCTTGGAGCGACATATTCGACGACATATTACGAACCGTTCCATGTCGCGCGTCTGTTCCAGACAGTCGACCTGATGACCAAGGGGCGTGCTGCTTGGAATGTTGTCACGTCGGTCAACGATAACGAAGCGAAGAACATGGGAAGAGAGGTTCACACCGCCCATGATCTCCGCTACGACGAAGCCGACGAATTCATGGAGATAGTGCTCGGGCATTGGGACAGCTGGGACGACGATGCGATCGTCGTCGATAAAAAGAACAATGTTTACGCTCATCCCGACAAAGTTCGCCGGATCGACTTCGAAGGGAAGTTCATGTCTTCGAGGGGACCGTTCACGGTGCCGCGGACGCCGCAAGGCCATCCCGTCGTCATCCAGGCCGGCATGAGCCCGCGGGGACAGGAGTTCGCCGCACGCTGGGGTGAGTTGTTGTTTGTCGTCTATCACGATCTGGAGGTTGCGCAGAAGCGCTATAAGAAGCAGAAGGAGTTGACGGCGGCGGTCGGTAGAGACCCAGAAAGTATGAAGATCTGCAGTCTGTTCTATCCGATTACCGCGGCGACGAAGGCTGAAGCCGAGGACAAGGCAGCTGCTTATGAGAAGTTGCCCAATGAAATGGATCAACTGCTGTTGCTCTCTGAGGCGCTGAATTTCGATTTCGCTTCGAAGGGCATCGATCAGCCTTTCACTGATGACGAAATTGCCGGCATCTCTGGTATGCAGACCATGCGTGACCGTGTCGTTGTGGAGGAAGGCATAAAAAATCCGACGCCGCGTGACTTCATGCAGGTGACTGGGCGCGGATTGTTGCGAAATGCCTGGGTCGGCGGGCCAAAAGAAATTGCGGATCGAATCGAGGAATGGTGGGCTGGCCGGGCCTGTGACGGCTTCGTCATCGGGCCGACGCATCAGCCTGGTAGCTTGGAGGATTTTGTCCAGCACGTCGTTCCCGAGTTGCAGAAGCGGGGAATATACCGCACGGAGTATTCGGGTCCGACCTTACGCGATCACCTTGGGATTGCGCGACCCGAGATTGGAGCTTGGCGCCATGGTGCGGCTGCGGCGGAGTAGTCGAAATACCTAAACACTCGGCCTTGCGGGCACGATTGGAATGACCGCTCCGAAACCATTTTCTATCGCCATACCGGATGAGGTCCTGCAGGATCTGCGGGGTCGCCTCGAGAGAACTCGATGGCCCGATCAGCCTGATGATGCCGGTTGGGCCTATGGCTCAAACCTCAATTACATGCGGCGGCTCATCGCGTATTGGCGGGACCAATTTGATTGGCGTGCGGCAGAAACGCGGATCAACGCCTTCCCCCAGTTCACGGTACCTGTTGCGGCTGCGAACGGAGAGGTGATCGACATCCATTTCATCCATGAGCAAGGAAGCGGTGACAATCCACTGCCACTGCTGTTAATGCACGGTTGGCCGGGCTCGATAGCAGAGTTTCTGGATGTAATCGCACCGCTCGCCCATCCTGAGCGCTTCGGTGGCGACGAGAATGACGGGTTCGACGTTATTGCACCGTCATTACCTGGATATGGATTTTCCGGCATTCCGCGGACGACGCTGGGTCCACGGGCAACCGCAGAGATAATGAGCGCGTTGATGCGCGATATCTTGGGCTTTGGCCGTTATGCCGTGCAGGGGGGTGACTGGGGTGGGGTGATTGGGGCAAGGATGGCACTGGATTGCCCCGAAGGCATAGCGGCACTGCATGTCAATATTTTGCCACTTCGTCCCGGCATAGGTCCCGATGACCCGCCGCTTTCGGACGAAGAAAAAGCTTGGCTCGCCGAAGCTAAGAAGCACATGCGTGACGAGACCGCATACCAGGAGATCCAGGCGACGAAGCCACAAACCCTTTCCTACGGGCTGACGGATTCGCCGGCGGGATTAGCCGGGTGGATCGTCGAGAAATTTCATGGCTGGAGCGATCCCGCCGCAGAAGCGCCGCCATTCGAGATGGATCATCTCCTGACCAATATCGCTATCTACTGGGTCACAGGAACAATCAATAGTTCGACACGTATGTATAAGGGCTTTTTCCGGGACGAGCGTAGTGGTGCGATGGAACCTGGGCAAAAAATCGAAATTCCTCTGGGCGTCTGCCTGCCGCCGAACGATCTCTACCCGCCCCCGCCATCGAATTGGGTAAAGCGGCTCGGCAATGTGGTTCGTGATACGCGGTTGTCACGAGGTGGCCATTTCACGGCTATGCAGGTTGGCAATGAATTACTTCACGATATACGAGAGTATTTTCGAGCCTATCGATAATGGCGCTTAAGGCTCGACCCGCCGCGCATTAACGACTATCGGGTTTTCGAAAACTATGAAGGATGGGTGGTTCGACGATCTTGCAGAACCCGTCGGCGATGTGGCTCGGTTTCCCGCTGCCCACGCCGATGAGAAGGAACAGAAGTTGGTGTATCAGGTCGCTTTGGGGCAAGTCCGTGTGCTTGCCGATGCTCGGCAGTTGCGCCAGGCCCTGATCAATTTGTTGTCGAATGGGGTCCGTTTAACACAACAAGATGGGCGCATTGCGGTCGCCTGTAAGTCCAACGCAGACGTTGAACGATAACTGTCTTAGATAACGGCGTCGATATCGCCGCAGATGATATTGCACGTGTCCTCGAGCTCTTCGGACAGATTCGCCGCTACTCGCTGCGAAACCACGGTGGCACCGGTCTTGGTCTGGCGCTATCCAAGCTTCTGACGGAGATGCACGGCGGTACGCTGAAAATTGAGAGTGTACTTGGCGAGGCAATAACGGTCAGAGCCGCCTTGCCGAAGGCGTGCCTGTTTCAGCCTGAATAGCGACGCATTGCGCTTGTTGTATATTGTCGAGTGTCGCCGCGTCGCCGGCGCGCCCTACATTCTCGCTAAAGCCGATTAACGGCACCCAGAAAATTTGGAGTTACTGCAAATGGGCAAGAAGATCGCAATCGTGGGAGCGGGAGCTGTCGGGGGTTATGCCGGAGCGCACATGGTGCAGCAGGGCGAAGATGTCACGTTTATCGACTTTTGGCCGGAGAACGTGGAAAAAATGCGCGCGGACGGGCTCAAGATCAGCCATATCCGTGACGTTCCCGAATTTACCGTTCCGGTGAACGCCATCCATATAACGGAACTGCAGGAGACTGCGAAGTCGGATCCTTTCGATATCGCTTTTGTCTGTGTGAAGTCGTACGACACCGCTTGGGCGACGATGATGATTCAACAATATCTTTCGCCGAACGGCTATATTGTCTCCCTTCAGAACTGCATTAACGAAGAAACCATCGCCGGGATCGTTGGTTGGGGTCGCGTGCTCGGTTGCATTGCAAGTTCGATCACCGTCGATCTGTGCGAACCAGGGCATGTCCGACGCGCCGCAGGCAAGAGTGCTGCCAATCACACCGTCTTCCGTGTCGGAGAGGTGCATGGCCGGATTACCGACCGGGCAGAAGAAGTCTGCAAGCTTGTAGCCTATGCTGACTCTGCCTATACGACGGAGAATATCTGGGGTGAGCGTTGGTCGAAACTCGTGACGAACGGAATGGCGAATGGCATGTCTGCGTCGACCGGGCTTATCAGCAAGGAAATCTTACTTGATGACGGCTTGCGCCATTTCTCGGCAAAACTCGGCAGTGAGGGTGTCCGCGTTGGTCAGGCGCTCGGATATCAGCTTGAGGAAATTCATCACATCGATCCTGAGATCATCGCCAAGGCGGGCGAAGGCGACGCCGAAGCGAAAGCGAAGTGGAACGAGCATAGGCTCGCCGAGGCCAATAAGCCGGGCGGCGGTGCACACCGCCCGTCCATGGGTCAGGACATGGTCAAGGGCCGACGTACCGAAATCGAATTCATCAATGGTTTCATCTGTGACAAGGCGAAGGAAATCGGTATGGACACGCCAGCGAACGCCGCGCTTACCGACATTGTCAAACGTGTCTACAAGGGTGAACTGGAGCCGGACAAGAAACACATCCTCGATCTGCGGATGAATTAGAGGAACGGAACTGTGCCACGTCCGCGGAATGCAAATTCCCACACGGGCCATTCTGTTCGATATGGATGGCAACCTAGTTGCTCCACGCTCTGTTATTGAAACGGTATGGCGTTGTTGGGCGCGACGCCACTTTATCGACTGCGATGCTTCATCATGCCCTGCATAAGGTTCAAATATAGGATACGGTGAGGCGCTAGGCGCCGGCAGGCGTCGACGTGAAATTTGAATCAACGCATTGGTAAGGGTGAAATTAACAAGAATCGACGGTACCAAGCCTGAGCCCGATTCAGCCGTAATGCGCTCCAAACATGCAATCATGCGATGGGGCGTTGTCACATCCGCGGTAGGGGAGATGACACGAATCCGCATTGGTGCAGGGTGTTTGCTGATTCCCCCATGTCTTGGTCGCGGTGGCAGGTGTCACGCGCGGGAAACCGCGCCCGGAAGAATATCGCATCGCAGCAGATTGTCTGGGTGTTGCGGTGGATGAGTTTGTCGTCTTTGAAGATTCTGCTACCAGCATGTAAACCAGATCTGCTGCGGGGTGCCGAACCATCGGCATTGCGGCGACGAGACATTTATCATTCCCCGATGCAGTGGATCGAGGATTCCAACGGCTTTGAAATTGAACTTGCGTCAAGTGGGTACTTCGTGTTGCTGAAAATGATCTGAACCCCGGCGTCCGCGGCGCAAAGAGAGGAAAGGAAATTGCGATGGAATTCGACGTCATGACCCGGGCAGACACTTGGGAGAATACGGCAAAGCTGGCGCGTGACGTGGAAAGCGTGGGTATTTCCGGCATGCTTCACACAGAAGCGACGCAAGTGCCATGGATGACTATTGCGGCGGCCGCGATGGCCGCTCCGGCGCTGCACCATTGCACGGGCATCGCCGTCGCTTTCCCGCGCAGTCCTATGGTCTCGGCCCAGGTTGCCTGGGAACTTGCGGCGAACACGCAAGGGCAATTCCGGCTCGGTCTCGGTAGCCAGGTGAAGCCTCATATTGAACGCCGTTATGGTTGTGACTTCGAGCAGCCGGCGAAACGCATGCGGGACTACGTTTTGGCGGTGAAAGCGGCGCTCCGGGCATTTCGCGGCGAAGGGCGGTTAGAGCATGAGGGACCGTTTTACAGGCTGACGCTGTTATCGCCTCAATGGGCCCCGGTGCGGCACGATTATGAGGATATCAAGATCGACATGTCCGCCGTCAACCCGCTGATGCTCAAGGTGACGGGCGAGGTCGCCGATGGACTACATGTTCATCCAATGCATTCGATGCCGTATATCGAAAACCGGGTTCTGCCGGCGGTCACCGAGGGCGCGGAGAAGGCTGGGCGCACGCTCGATGATATCGATCTCTTTGTGCCTGTCCTTGCCGTTGTTGGCGATACACCAGAGGAGCGCGTCAACATGGCGCGAGAAGCCAAAACGGCGATCGGTTTCTACGGGGCGACACCCGGCTATGCCTTCCAATTCGACGATCTTGGCTACGAGGGGACGCGAATGAAACTTGCTGAAGCGCTTCGAGCGGGTGGGCGCGACGCCGTCGCGGAATTCGTGACGGACGAGTTGTTGGACCAGTTCGGGCTGGTAGCCAAATGGGACGATATGGCGGACGCCCTGATCGCGCGTTACAAGGGCATCGCCAGCCGCGTCGTCATGTATCTTGCCAAGCCGTCGATAATCGAGAACCCGGCGAATCTCGCAAAATGGGGGGAGATCGCTAAAGCCGTTCGAGCGGCCTAGGCGCGGTTCAATGAAGCGCGAACTGCCGATCATTGATGGGACCCCGCTCTGGATATGGCCGCTCCTTCTGCTGCTTTTGTGTTTGGGCTGGCAGGCGGGGCAGCCACGGACAGTAAAACTTGCGCAGCTCTTCATACTTCCAGCGGCGATTTTTGTTATGTCAGTCGTGTCGTTGTACGCCGCCGCGCCCACTGTTTTTTCGGTTAGGAATTGTGGCCGGTTGCGGGATTGGTTTCGTCGCGCACCGGGAAAATGGGTTGCGGATCGACCGGGAGCACGGATTACTGCTTTTTCTGGGTGAATGGCGAACAATGGGCCTGATCATTGTGGTCTACGCTCTACGATACTACCGGTATTAGCAAAGCGATGTCCGCCCCGAACTGTTGCAGAAGCGGGTGTCCTCATGAGCTATCTCGCCTTCAATGGCGTGCTCTCTGGCATCTTCATCGGATGGCGCTTGCATAACGCTCTGGGTCTATCGCACTGGGCTTTCAGATACCCTTTTGGGATAGCGTCTGTCTTTACGCCGCTTTCTGGTCGACCGTTGGTGCATCGCCCGCGACGGTGGTGCGCCGCATGTCGCGGATCTCGTTGACGTCGTCGAAGGCGCGGGCGCGGTGCATGGTCTGGCGATTGTCCCACATGACGAGGTCGTACTGCTGCCACTTATGCGTATAGACGAAGTCGGGACGAGTAGCTTCTTCGGTCAGGTCCCGGACCAGGCAGAGACCTTCCGGCCTCGGCGCACCGATGATACGGCCGATATGTGACGACAGGTAAATTGACTTGCGGCCGGACACCGGATGGGTGCGGACCAGTCGCTGAAGGACTGGTGTGAAATTTTTTAATTCTTCGTCCGACAATTCGTCGAAGCCCAGTGCGCCGCGCGAATAGATCAATGAATGTTCGCAGACCATGTCCTCGATAAGGTCCTTGGTTTTCGGTTTCAGTGCGTCATAGGCGGACGCCATATCCGCGAACTGCGTCTCACCGCCCTCATTGGTGACGATGCGGCCGGAAAGCAGGGAGTAGGCTGCCGGTACCACTTTGTAGGAACTGTCAGAATGCCAAAGTCGGTTTCCGAGATTGAACATTCGTGTCCGATCGTTTCGGTCAAGCGGGTTATGATTCTTATCCAGGTTGGAGACGTCGGCCATTTCTGGTCCGAGCCGGCGGTCTTCCGACTTTGTAATGTTGGAAATCTTCCCGGGTAGCTCTAGTTCGCCGAAATTACGACTGAACACCGCTTGTTGTTCATCGGTAATGTTTTGTCCTCGAAACACCAGAACACCGTACTTCACGATCCCGTCGCTGATAATCTTTACGTCTTCCGCATTCAGCGGCTCACGCAAGTCGACGTCGTTCACTTCACCAACAAATGTTGGATGGATTTGCTTGATTATCGCCGTCATGTGTCGCTCTCCGTCGGAATTACCGGATTGATTTAGATGTCCGGATGGCCGTCCTCCATATCACTTATATCTCTTTCGGGGAACCAAGGGCAAAGGGCTATCAGTGTTCCTGCGTCGAGACATCAAGGTCGTGCGCTTACGGGCCTTCGGCGATTTAATTGTGGTGACCTGTTAGGAAGTATTATGGAATTTAAGGGTGAAATACAGGTAGAAGCCCCTCGCGAGGCCGTTTATGAAAAAATTCGCGACGCGCGCTTCTTCGTCTCCTGCATCGAAGGGGTGCGGGACCTCGAAGAGATCGATGCGACGCATTACACGGCTGTGATGGAAAGCAAGGTCGCCTACATCAAGATAACATTCGGTGTGGCGGTTGAACTCGTGCGGGAGGACGCACCGTCTCTCATTGAGGCGAAGATCGAGGGGCGGCCCCTGAAACTTGCAGGGCGCCTTTCAGCGACCTCGATCACCCGGCTAGAAGAGGTCGCAGGTGGCACCAAAATCGGATACGAGACCGATTTGTCGCTGACAGGTAAGCTCGGTAGTCTCGGTCGGCCGGCGCTTACCGCGAAGGCTAAAGAAATGGAAAAACAGTTTGCCGTGCGCCTGCAAGAAGCGTTTGGCCAAGGGGAGGTCGGCGCATGACGCCATTTGAACTCGCGGAACCTACGACGCTGACGGAAGCGGTCGGATTACTTGATGCGGACGATCCGACGACCCGGCCTCTCGGTGGCGGTACGGCACTCATGCTGATGATGAAGTCCGGACTATTCACGCCAAGCGTTCTGGTCAGCCTACAGAAGGTCGAAGACAGCTACCGGGAAGTTTCCGCTGGAACGGGTGGATCGTTATCCGCGGGGGCTCTGGCACCGCTTCGGGCGTTGGAGTTGTCGGACGCCGCTCCCGCGGTGGTCCGCAGAACCATGAAGACGCTGTCCAATGTCCGCGTGCGGAATGTGGCGACCATTGGCGGCTGTCTTGCGCATGGCGATCCGCATATGGACCTGCCGCCGGTGATGACGGCGCTGGGCGCATCTGTCACGACGGTTGGCCCGGGTGGCACGCGGACCATCAACGTGGAAGACCTCTATGAGGGATACTACGAAACAGTACTGGCATCGAACGAGTTAATTGCAACACTTGAGGTCCCAGCAGCTGCTGGAGTTCGCGCTGCCTACAAGAAAGTGACAACGCGTGCCGCCGACGATTGGCCGGCGCTCGGTGTCGCCGTCGCACTGATAGGAGAGGGATTGAATGTTGCAGAGGCGCGGGTGGTCGTGAGTGCCGCG